>Ga0207831_100107_pt1 | contig 77209 bp, 71 predicted proteins | sample TtanPargueraPR_7_FD_187741 | JGI IMG/M metagenome (GOLD analysis project Ga0207831, IMG submission 187741) | Aerobic enrichment media microbial communities from Bioluminiscent Bay, La Parguera, Puerto Rico - Tt and M1 (2) (SPAdes) | ecosystem: Environmental > Aquatic > Marine > Unclassified ...
GATCAGGTCGGCCGCATGCAGGGCGAAGGTTTCGGCCTCCTCGGCCTCGAGCCACCCCAGGCAGGCGCCCGCCCAGGCCAGGTCCACCAGGCGCAGCCAGTCCCAGGCGGCCCACTCCAGCGGCTCGCCCTGCTCCAGTAAGGCCAGCAGGGTGCGACCGTAGCGGCGCTCGTCCGCCTCCAGCCCAGCGCACCAGGCACGACGGGCATCGTGATCCAGGGCCAACAGCCGAGTGGCATCCAGGTCCCAGCCCTGGCGGTCGCCCTGAGCTCCCAACCAGAGCAGGACCCGCAGCAGGTCCTCGCGGCTGTGCACCCGCCAGTCCTCGGCGAGCCACTCGGCCAGGCCCGCCCAGTCGTGCTCGCCGGCGGGCAGGGCCAGCACCGGGGCAAAGCCGGCACGCAGCCGCCAGGCCGCCGCGCCACCGCCGACGGGCCAGGGTGCCTCGGGTCGATCATGCACCGCCAGCCACTCGCCGAGACGCTCCCAGGTGATTCCCTCCCCCTCGTGTTCGAGCACCGCCAGCGCCTCGCAGGCATCGGCGAAGCCATCATCGCCGCGCACCCAGCCATCGGCACTGCGCGCGCGGCGCAGCGCTTCCAGCCAGGCGTCCAGGTCGCGATGGTGGGCCACGACCTCGCCGGCCAGCCAGTGGGCCCAGGCGCGTGCCTGGGCCTCGTCCAGCCAGCCCGCGGCCGCGCCCAGGGCGGCCAGCTCGAGAGCCCCCAGCAGCCTGGCAGGGTCGGCATCGGCACCACCGGTACCCAGTGACTCCATCAACCGCCAGCCAAGCTCACCGCGATCGGGTACCGCCAGGATCGACAGGCGAGCACGGGCATCTTCCGGCTCCACACTGAGCGGGTCGGGGTCGAAGGCCCAGTCACAGAGCACCAGCTGCTGGGCCCACCAGGCGTTCAGGAGATCGATCAATGCTCACCTCGATATCAGGTCGCAAGGGCCGCTCGCAGCGGCCGGGAGATGTGGACGTGGGAGTCGTCCGGCGTCAGTGACGCTGGGCGCCGTGCTGTCAGGGGCCATGATTTCAGGCGCCATGATTTTAGGCGCCATAGTGTAGCGGAAAGCATCGCCGGCGCCGATGACTGGCGCGATCTTTCATCCATCACCGTTAGCGGATGCCATCTGCTTGGCGCAGCGTTTTAAATAATGCACACTGCGTAAATTATGCCAACAACACCCCCGGAGGACACATGCCAGAGCTGCCCGATATCCTGATCCCCAAGACCTTCATCGCCGGCGAGTGGCACGATGCCGAGACGCGCTTCGCCGTCACGGACCCCGCCAGTGGCGAGGTGCTCGCCGAGGTACCCGACCTGGGCGCCGACGCCACCCGCGACGCCGTGGCCGCCGCCGAAGCCGCCTGGCCGGCGTGGCGGAAGCGCACCGCCAAGGAGCGGGCCAACCTGCTGCGCGGCTGGTATGACGCCATCATGGACCATCAGGAGGCACTCGCCCGGCTGATGACCCGGGAGCAGGGGAAGCCGCTGGCCGAGTCCCGGGGCGAGGTGGCCTACGGCGCCTCCTTCGTGGAGTTCTACGCCGAGGAGGCCAAGCGCGTGGCCGGCGAGACCCTGCCCAGCCACGGCGTCGACAAGCGCATCCTGGTGTTCCGCGAGCCCATCGGTGTGGTGGCGGCCATCACCCCCTGGAACTTCCCGCTGGCGATGATCACCCGCAAGTGTGCACCGGCGCTGGCCGCCGGCTGCCCGGTGGTGATCAAGCCCGCCGAGGCCACGCCGCTTACCGCCCTGGCGCTGGCACGCCTGGCCGAGCTCGTCGGCTTCCCGGCCGGAGTGATCAACGTGGTCACCGCCAGTCGCCCGGCCGAGGTCGGCGAGGTGCTGACCAGCGACCCGCGGGTACGCAAGATCTCCTTCACCGGCTCCACCCCGGTGGGCAAGAAGCTGCTCGCCCAGTGCGCCGGCACCGTCAAGAAGGCCTCCATGGAGCTGGGCGGCAATGCGCCCTTCATCGTCTTCGACGACGCCGACCTGGACGCCGCCGTGGAGGGCGCCATCGCCTCCAAGTACCGCAACTCCGGGCAGACCTGCGTGTGCACCAATCGCCTGCTGGTGCAGGACGGCGTCTACGACGCCTTCGTGGAGAAGCTGGCCGCCCGGGTGGCCGAGCTCCGGGTGGGCAGTGGTCTCGAGGAGGGCGTGGCCCAGGGGCCGCTGATCAATGCCGCGGCGGTGGAGAAGGTCGAGGCGCACATCGCCGACGCCCTGGCCAAGGGGGGGCGCCTGGTCACCGGCGGCAAGCCCCACGCCCTGGGTGGCACCTTCTTCGAACCTACGGTGATTGCCGATGTCAGCGAGGAGATGCGGGTCGCCCGCGAGGAGACCTTCGGTCCCCTGGCACCGGTGTTCCGCTTCGCGACCGAGGAGCAGGCCATCGCCATGGCCAACGCTACCGAGTTCGGCCTCGCCGCCTATTTCTACGCCCGCGACTACCGTCGCATCTGGCATGTCATGGAAGGGCTGGAGTATGGCATGGTGGCGGTGAACGAGGGGATCCTCTCCACCGAGCTGGCCCCCTTCGGCGGCGTCAAGGAGTCAGGCCTCGGGCGCGAAGGCTCCCACCACGGCCTGGATGAATATACTGAACTAAAATATGTGTGTGTCGGCGGCCTGTAACGTCCGCCACTCAACCACCAGGAGGCAACATGACCAACGCTGAACTCAACGACCTGAAGAAGCGCTACGTCGCCAACGGCGCCGCCAGCCCCGCCACCCAGTTCGCCGACCGCGCCGAGAACGCCCTGATCTGGGATGCCGACGGCAACCGCATCATCGACTTCGCCGGCGGTATCGGCGTGCTCAATATCGGCCATCGCCACCCCAAGGTGGTCGAGGCGGTCAAGGCGCAGCTCGACAAGGTAATGCACACCTGCCAGACCGTGATGCCTTACGAGGGCTACGTGAAGGTGGCCGAGCAGCTCAGCAAGGTCACCCCGGTGCGCGGCCACGCCAAGGTGATGCTGGCCAACTCCGGCGCCGAGGCGCTGGAGAACGCGGTCAAGGTCGCGCGTGCCGCCACCGGCAAGAACAACGTGATCTGCTTCGACGGCGGCTACCACGGCCGCACCTTCATGACCATGGCCATGAACGGCAAGGTCGCCCCCTACGCCGCCGACTTCGGCAGCATGCCGGGCAACGTCTTCCGCGCGCCCTACCCGGTGCCCTACCACGGGGTCAGCGAGGATGAGGCCCTGCGCGGCCTGAAGATGGCGCTCAAGACCGACGCCAACCCCCGCGACACCGCGGCCATCGTGCTCGAGCCGGTGCTCGGCGAAGGCGGCTTCTACCCCGCCCCGGCCAGCTTCCTCAAGGCGATCCGCGAGATCTGCGACGAGCATGGCATGCTGATGATCATCGACGAGGTGCAGTCCGGCTTCGGCCGCACCGGCAAGATGTTCGCCATCGAGCACAGCGGTGTCGAGCCGGACATCATCACCATGGCCAAGAGCATGGCCGACGGCATGCCGATCTCCGCCGTGGTGGGCACCGACGTGCACATGGACGCCTCCGGGGCCAACTCCCTGGGCGGTACCTACACCGGTAGCCCGGTCTCCTGTGCCGCGGTGCTGGCGGTGCTGGACGTCTTCAAGGAGGAGAACATCCTCGAGAAGAGCCAGGCGCTGGGCGAGAAGCTCGGCAAGCGCTTCGAGAAGTGGCAGCAGCAGTTCGACTGCGTCGACAACGGCCGCCACATGGGCGCCATGGCCGCCATCGACCTGGTCTCCGACAAGGCCAAGCACACCCCGAATGCCGACCTGGCGGCGGCGCTGTGCAAGCGTGCCCGCGAGAAGGGGCTGATCCTGCTCTCCTGCGGCCTCTACGGCAACACCATCCGCTTCCTGATGCCCGTCACCATCGAGGACGAGGTGCTGGAAGAGGGCCTGGCCATCGTCGAGGAGTCCCTCAAGGAGCTGGTGGGCCAGCCCGCCACCGCCTGATCCCGGCGACCCCGCCCGACCTCACCGCCCGGCCACGTGCCGGGCGGTGCTCATTTTGAAGGCCCAGAATCATGCTCTGGCGTGAGAGGCGCCGGGGATAACTCGAAGGGGAGGTCCTACGCCAGGGATGGCGTCGGTAGCGTACAAGGAGGTATTCACAGCGCCTCCTCGAAGAGTTGTCGCCGGGACGCCTCGAGTCAGGCCCTCCCTACTTGCATGGATAACAGCCAGCCAGGAAGATAGCGGCGTCCACCGCGAGGCCATAGCGTGATACTCAGAACCCTCTCCCTGCTGCGCTCCCTGCAGGGCGCCAGCCACACCGCCGACGAGGCCCGCGCCAGCGTTCAGCAGGCCAGCGACTACCGCTGGCTGCGCGACCAGCTGCGCCACGGCACCGTGGTCGACGAGGCGGCGCGCCTCGCCGACGGCACCCCGGCGCTGGCCGTCGCCCTCGCCTACCCTGCCACCGCGAAGCGCCTGGCCGGGGGCAGCTGGCCCGAGACCCCCGAGGCCCGCGAGCGCTGCCACGTGGCCGGCACCCACGCCTGTCGCGCCGCCGGGGCGCCGGCCTACCGCACCCTGGAGAGCCTCTCCCGGGGTGTCGCCGAAGGCGCCATCTCCATACTGCGCGACGCCGCGCGTTTCCAGTACCTGCTGGAACGCGACGCCCTCGAGCTCGCCTGGCGGCGTCCGCAGCGACTGCCGACCGGCCTCGCCGCCGCCCTTCCCGAGTCATCCGGCGCCAGCGGCTGGTTCCTGGTCACGCTGCGCGTGCCCGGCACCACACCGCCTCCCCGCCTCACCGGGGCCTGGCTCGACGAACGCCTCGACCGCTACCGACGCATCCTCCCCAGGCCGGGCTGAGCCCGCGCCCGCCAGACTCTCACTGACGCGCCCAGGGTCTACCGATACGTGCGGGCCGCGACGGCGCAAGTAAGCTGCATGCCTGGGGTGACCCCTGCACCCCGAGCGGCAATTTGCCGCAATCCTGCTAGGCAGGAATAACGTAATACCCGAGCAAGGGACGACTCCGGCACCAAAACCACAAGCACAACAAGGGGCCGGCGCCAGCGGGAAGCTGGTGTCCGGTCCCGCCAGGAGCAGCGCCATGACAAAACTCCCCCCCGACACCAGGACTCGCGGCCTCCATGAGCTCTACGCCGAGGACCCCGAGGCGGCGGACCGCCTGCTGTGGAACCGCGAAGTCGACCCGGTGACCCGCCGCGGCTTCCTCAAGCGCTCGAGCCTGCTGGCCATGGCGGCCGCAGTGGGTGGCTCGATTCCCTTTGCCGACAAGATGCCTGGCGGCCTGATCCCGGCGGCCCTCGCCCAGAGCGAGGAGCCCTTCACCCTGGAGGGCAAGGAGGGACTGACCGTCCTCAACGACCGTCCGATCAATGCCGAGACCCCGGCCCACCTGCTCGATGACGACATCACCCCGGCGAAGTACATGTTCGTGCGCAACAACGGCATCCCTCCCGAGGTGGAGAGCATCGACGCCGACACCTGGGAGCTGGAGATCGGCGGGGAATCCTGCGAGAACCCGCAGACCTTCACCATCGCCGACCTCAAGGAGAAGTTCGAGCATCATACCTACCAGCTCCAGGTGGAGTGCGGTGGCAACGGACGCAGCGAGTACGTGCCCTCGGCCAGCGGCAACCAGTGGACTACCGGCGCAGTGGCCTGCCCGACCTTCACCGGCGTGCGCCTGCGCGACGTGCTGGAGGCCTGCGGGATCAAGGACGATGCCGTCTATATCGGCTACTACGGCGCCGACCGTCATGCCAGCGGCGACCCTGGCAAGGACCCGATCTCGCGCGGCGTGCCCATGTCCAAGGCTCTGGAGGACGAGTCGCTCATCGCCTGGGCGATGAATGACGAGGACATCCCCTACCTCAACGGCTACCCCCTGCGCGTCGTCTGCGGCGGCTGGCCGGGGTCGGTCTCCGGCAAGTGGCTCAAGCGCATCGTGATCCGCAACCAGAAGCACGATGGCACCAAGATGGGCGCCCCCTCCTACAGTGTGCCCAAGAACCCGGTCGCCCCGGGCAGCGTGGTGCCCAAAGAGGACTTCGTGACCATCGAGTCGATGCCGGTGAAGTCGCTGGTAACCTTCCCGAAGTCCGGGATCGACCACGCCATGGGTGAGACGATGACGGTTCGCGGCCACGCCTGGGCCGGCGACCTGGCCGTGAAGGAGGTGCACGTCTCCATCGACTTCGGCGCCACCTGGCAGAAGGCCGAATTGAAGGAAGCCCCCAACCGCCTGGCCTGGCAGCGCTGGACCACCGCCTTGGATTTCCCCGAGACCGGCTACTACGAGGTATGGGCCAGGGCCACCGACGAGGAGGGGCACTCCCAGCCCATGGTGGTGCCGGGCTGGAACCCCAAGGGCTACCTCAACAACGCCTGTCACCGCATCGCGGTCCAGGTGGCCTAGGAGGTAGCCATGATGCGTTTCAAGAGGCTTATCAACCCGCTGCTGGGTGTCGCGATGCTCGGCTTGCCGCTGAGCGTCGCCGCCCAGGAGAGCGACCCCGATACCGGCCTGGTGATGGCCGAGGGCTGGGAGACGGTCCGCAGCAACTGCACCGCCTGCCACTCGGCCAACCTGGTGACCCAGAACAGCGGCACTCGCAACCACTGGGAGTACCTGATCCGCTGGATGCAGGAGACCCAGGGGCTGTGGGAGTTCCAGCCCGAGACGGAAGAGACCATCCTCGATTATCTGGCCGAGTACTACGGTCCCAAGGAGGACACCCGCCGTCCGGCGCTGCCGCGCACCCTGATGCCGGATAACCCCTACCCCACGGTCGCCGACTCCGGCTGATCCCCGGCACGCCAACGAGAACAGGCCCCTCGCGAGGGGCCTGTTCTCGTTCAGGGTCAGGGAGCGGGGAAAAGCTCAGGGAATCAGCACCGCCGCCCCGGAGAGGCGCCCCTCGCGCAGGTCATCAAGCGCCTGGTTGGCCTGCGCCAGGGGATAGGCGCGGGTCTCGGTACGAATCGGCACCCCGGGGGCCAGGGCAAGGAACTCCTCGCCATCGCGACGGGTCAGGTTGGCCACCGACTTCACGCTGCGCTCCTCCCACAGCAGGCGGTAGGGAAAGCTCGGGATATCGGACATATGGATGCCACCGGAGACCACCACGCCACCGGGACGCACCTGGGCGAGTGCGGTGGGCACCAGATCGCCCACCGGGGCGAACAGCAGGGCGGCATCGAGGGGTTCAGGCGGTACCTCGTCGCTGCCACCGGCCCACTCGGCGCCGAGGCGACGCGCGAAGGCCTGGGCCTCGGCATCACCGGGTCGGGTAAAGGCGAAGACGCGCTGGCCTCGGGCGACGGCCAGCTGTGCCAGGATGTGCGCCGCGGCACCGAACCCGTAGATACCCAGGCGTTGGTTCGCCTCGCCGCCGGCCAGGCGCCAGGTGCGGTAGCCGATCAGTCCCGCGCAGAGCAGCGGTGCACACGCCTGGGCATCGTCGCCGTGCACGGGAAAGCAGTAGCGGGCATCGGCCACGCAATACTCGGCGTAGCCACCATCGCGGGTGTAGCCGGTGAACTCGGCGCGCTCGCAGAGGTTCTCCTCGCCGCGCCGGCAGGGGGCGCACTCGCCGCAGGTCCAGCCCAGCCAGGGCACGCCGACGCGCTGGCCGATCTCGAGTCCACTCACCCCCTCCCCCAGTGCGGTGACCTCGCCAACGATCTCATGGCCGGGCACCAGCGGCAGGCGAGTTTCGGTCAGCTCGCCATCCACCACGTGCAGGTCGGTACGGCACACGCCACAGGCCAGCACCCGCAGCTGGACCTCTCCGGCCCCCGGTCGAGGGCGCGGCAGGGTTTCCAGCACCAGCGGCTGGCCGGGGGCATGCAGGCGCATGGCGCGCATGGTCTCGCTCATCGGGCGTCTCCTGTCGGCTGACATCTTGGGCTCAGCCGACAGGATAGCCGAGGCGTCAGGCGACAACCTTGACCTCGTAGCCGGTGTACTTGCGCAGGTTGATCACACCACTATCGAGGATCAGGTACTGCCCCTTGAGGCCCAGCAGGGTGCCGGACACCTCCGGGCTCTTGTCGAGGTTGTGGGAGACCACCTTGGTGGGATACTCGAGCACCGGATAGTCGAGAGCCACCGGTGCCTCGTCCAGCACGCGGATGGCATCCGCTCCGAAGCGTTCACGCAGGTTGGCGAGGCCGGCCTCGAGGCGCGCCAGCAAGCGATCCCGCTCGGCGGGCAGGTCGAGCGCCGTGGTCTCGCCCTTGAGCATGGCCCGCCAGTTGGTGCGGTCGGAGACCTCCTCCTTGAACAGCATCTCCACGAAGCCGGACTGCTGACGGGTATCCACGGCCAGGACAGGCAGAGCCTGGACGGCGCCCTGGTCGAGCCAGCGGGTTGGCACCTGGGTGCCGCGGGTAATCCCCACCTTGAGGCCCGAGGCGTTGGCCAGATAGACGATATGCGGCTGGAAACAGTGTCGCTCGGCCCACTCCGGCTCTCGGCAGGTGCCCTCGAAGAAGTGGCAGGTCTCCGGCTTGACGATACAGGTATCGCACTGGGCGAGGCGCTTGAAGCAGGGGTAGCAGTAGCCCTGGGCGAAACTCTTCTTCGTCGCGCGGCCGCAGTGGGTGCAGGCGATGGCACCGCTCCAGGCAAGCGAGAGCGGCTTGCCAAGGCGTTCGTTGAGGTCGAGGCGCTGCTCGCCAGCGCGCAGGGTATAGCGGGCGGGCTCGCCGCCCTGCCCCGGAACGATGGCCATCTTGGTCAGGCAGCCCGTCACCTCGGCGGCCGCGGCGATGGACTCAGTCACGGCCGGCATCCTTGGCCAGGCCGGCCAGCGCGGGGTCGACATTCGCCCCGCTGCTGGCGCCGCCGCAGGTGCGCCGTTCGAGGTAGCCTACCCGCTCGCTCTCGGGCACATTGTTCTCCACCTCGTAACGCATCACTGCCTCGAGGCACAGCTCGGTCTGCTCGCGGGTCAGCATCCGGCCGTCGGGCCACTTGCGCAGGGACACCGCCTGCTTGAGGCTCGCATAGATGGCCGGGGTCATCTGCTGGATCATGCGCTCGAAGGTCATATCGCTCATGGTTCGTCTCTCTGTGTACATACGCAATGCGGTAACGGCGAGATCAGCGCTGCCGGCGTGCCCGCCCGGAATAGTACCAGCCCAGCACCAGGCCCACGACCAGGCCGCCCAGGTGCGCCTCGTTGGCCACGTTGCCGAAGCCCACCGCTCCGGCCATGTCGGTCATGGTAAAGAGCATCCAGCCGAGCATGAAGACCACCAGCATCTGGGGCACGAAGAAGCCGCTGCCCGGGGCGCGCCGCGACATCAGCCAGACATAGCCGAGCAACGCGAAGTCCACGCCGGACATGCCGCCGAACAGCGCAGTGCCGGCGGCGTACTGGGCCAGGTTGGCACCGATCCCGGCGGCAAGCAGGATCGTCAGCATGCGCAGGCTGCCCTGCAGCGCCTCCACCTGGCGGCCGAAATACCACAGCCAGAGCATGTTGAAGATCAGGTGCATCCAGCCGAAATGCAGGAAGGCCGGCGACAGCAGCCGCCACACCTGGCCCGATGCCAGCGCCTCCGTCAGGCTGCCCACCGACAGGGTGCCGGCCGGGCTGATCCCCAGGGGCACGATGGCAAGCCCCGCGATCACCAGGTCACCGAACACTGCCATGGCGGCAAACACCAGCAGGCACAGGCCCAGGGTCGTCGCGGTGAGCGGTACCTGACGCAGCACCGATCGCAGCGAGTCGGCATTGCCGGGACGCAGCGGCGGCGTCTCGACCGGCAGCGGCTCGCCGCGCTGCCAGCGTCCCACCACCTCCAGTAGCGCCTCGTGCTGGGCCGGGTCGGCCAGCCACAGCAGCTGCCCCTCCGCTTCCTCGGTGATGCGATGGCCGATGCGCGCCGCCCACAGGGCGCGGCGCAGCTCTCGGGTGTCGGCATCGGCGGGCAGCAGCATCACGCGGTACATGGCATTACCTCGAGCGGCGGGAAGTTTCGGCAACAAGCGCTGGACGGACACGCATAAAAAATCCGGCGGAGGGGGCCGCCGGACAAGAGCAAGGGATCATTCAAGGGAACACCTACTCAGATGGCGGATAGGGTCGGGAGTTCAGCCCCCGGCCCAGGAATTTTGTAACGGTTTGTATCAATCGAGATCGATCTCCCACGGCTGGGGACGCACCTGCTCTTCCCGGGGCACGCCCAGCCACAGGAAGTGGTCGGCATCCAGGCGCGACTCGCCGCTCCAGCGATAGGCCACCAGGCGGCCGAACTTGACCGCGCTGTAGTCCAGGCAGGCGATATTGGGAGCCGGCAGCGCGGGAATGCCCTCGCACCAGTAGTGCCCGATGAACAGCGGCGGCTCGTCGAGACCATAATGGCTCAGGCGAGCTCGCTCCTCCGCCGTCAAGGGACGCTGTTCGAGGTCCCCCGGCAGGTTGTCGGGCTGGAACACCACATCGCCCCAGGTCTCGGGCGCCCGTGCCCAGAAGTGGGCGCGGAAGCTGCGCCGGGTGAAGCCATCTCCGGAGTGGATGTCCACGCCCAGCGGCAGGGGGATCTGGGTGCCACGCGTCAGGCGATCGAGGATATGAAAGGCCCGGGTGCCGGGCGCCGTGGACTCGACCAGGAAGCCCTCGTCCATGCGGCCATCGGGACGCCGCCGATAGAGCTCGTCGACCAGCGGCTGGTCCCAGCAGGCGTGCACCACCCGCAGGCCATCGAGTTCCAGGCACAGCGGGATCTCCAGGAACCAGGCCAGGGCATCCTCCCACTCCTGGGGATGGTCCTGATACTGCTCCAGGGTCTCGCGAATGATGCGGTTGTTGCGTGGGGTATGTTCGCGCAGCCAGTCGCGCCCCAGTCCGGAGGGAGCACGCTGGCAGTAGGTCAGGGCATTGTACTCGTGATTGCCCATCACGATATGCGCTTCGCCCTCCTCCACCATGCGCCGGGCGATCTGCACCGCCAGTCGTATACGCGGGCCCCTGTCGACCAGGTCGCCAAGGAAGATCACCCTGCGCCGTGGATGGCGGTAGACCCCGCCGCGCTGGTGGTAGCCCAGCTTCTCCAGCAGCGCGGCCAGGGTGGCACCGCAGCCGTGCACATCGCCGATCAGGTCATAGCCTTCGAGCCTCGCCCGCTTGTTCACGTCAATCTCCCAGGCGGTGGCTCCAGCCCAGCTTGCTGCGCAGGACCTCGTAGAAATTGTGTCCCACCGGATGCACCAGGTGCACCGTCTGGGGCTTGCGGCGAATCACCAGGACGTCGTCGGGCTTGGCCACCGCCCGGGTCTGGCCGTCGCAGCTGATATGCGGATAGGTCTGATTGGTCTCGCCGATATGGATGCGGATCTCGCTGGAGGAGTCCACCACGATGGGACGACTCGACAGGGTGTGCGGGAACATCGGCACCAGGGTCAGCACATCCAGTCGGGGATGCATGATCGGCCCGCCGCCGGAGAGCGAATAGGCAGTCGAGCCGGGGGGGGTGGCGATGATCAGGCCGTCGCTGCGCTGGCTGTAGACGAACTGGCCGTCGAGGAACAGCTCGAACTCGATCATGCGCACCGCCTTGCCGGGGTGCAGCACCACCTCGTTGAGGGCGTCGCCGCTGCCCATCAGGGTATCGCCGCGGTAGAGCTCGGCATCGAGCAGGAAGCGCTCCTCTACCTCGTAGTGCCCATCGAGCACCTCACCGACCCGCGCCTCCAGCTCGTCGGGAGAGATATCGGTCAAGAACCCCAGTCGGCCGCGGTTGACCCCCAGCACCAGGGTGCCGCTATGGCAGAGGGTACGCGCCGCTCCCAGCAGGCTGCCGTCACCGCCGACCACGATCACCAGGTCACACAGTTCGCCGAGCATGCGTCGACTGGCCTCGGGATGGCCATGGTCGAGCAGCACCGTGGCGGTACGATCCTCGACGATCACATGCAGGCCGCGCTCATCGAGGAAGCGCATCAGCCGCTTGAGGGTCTCGACCACCTTGGCACTGCCCAGGCGGCCGATCAGGCCGATGTTGCGGAAGGGTGGCGTCTCGCGCCCCTCGGGTGTTCTCTGTTGGGATGGCATTCGGGGGCCTCTCGCATCGCAGCGGCTCATTATGGCGAGCGACCCAGTCCCGAGCAAACCGGACCTCAGGCCGCTTCCGCCGAGCGCCGGCGCACCCACCACTCGTTGAGCAGCAGGGCCGCCAGGATGATGGCGCCACCGAGTCCCAGCCGGGCGAGGTCGGCATCGCGGTTCCAGATCACCAGGTTGACCACCAGCCCGGCCGGAATCAGCGCATTGTTCATGATCGCCAGCGCGCCGGCATCCACCCGCACGGCACCGAGGTTCCACAGGAAGTAGCCGAGACCCGAGGCCACCAGCCCCAGCCACAGCAGCACCCCCCACTGCACGCCGGTGGTCGGCAGCGCGGCGGCGTTGCCGAGCAGGGCGAAGGCCGGCACCACCACCATCAGGGCCCCGAGGTAGAACCAGGCGAACACGCTGTGGCGCGGCAGCGAGTCGGGAAGCTCGGCCGACAGCCTCCGGTAGCCCACCTGCCCCAGGGCGAAACAGAGGTTGGCCCCCTGCACCACCAGGAAGCCCAGCCAGAAGCCGCTGTCCACATCGGCGTAGCGGATCACCGCGGCACCCAGCACCGCCAGCGCCGCGGTCGCCAGGTAGAAGGGGGTGAAGCGACCGAACAGAGCATCGTCGAGCAGGGTGATATAGATCGGCGTGAAGATGGTGAACAGCAGCACCTCCGGCACCGACAGCAGCAGGAATGACTGGTAGAAGAACAGGTACATCACGCCCAGCTGCACCGCCCCCAACCCCATCAGCAGCCAGCGCTGCCGTCCTCTCAACAGTCGTGGGCGCAGGAAGGGCAGGAAGACCAACGCCGCCAGCCCGACGCGTATGAGCACCGCAAAGTAGCTGTCCACCTGGCCGGCCAGGTAGACGCCGATCAGCGAGAAGGAGAACGCCCAGAGGACGGTAACGCCAACCAGGAAGCCCATTAGTAAACCTCATTAAAAAATTAAGGTTTACCAAGCTTACAGGCGGCACTACCTCACTGCCAAGAGGCTCGCGCCTCAGGGGCTCGAGAGCCGTCGCCAGGCGTATACCACCCCGGGTATCCAGCCCAGCAGGGTCAATGCCACGGCGACCAGCACCCGGCGAGCCGACTGTCCGGCCAGGCCCAGGGCCAGTGGCGGCAGCAGGACCGCCAGCAGCTTGAGTGCCAGGCGCAGTTTTGGCGGCTCCTCGTGAACGGTTCCCGACACCGCGGGAGTGGAGCGCCTGTCACTCTCCCCCCTCGGGCTAACGATGCCGACGGCGGCATCAGCGCGGACGGCCCTCTCGTGCTCCAGGGCCCGGCGATGGGCCTCGTGGTCGATCTTCTGGGTGATCGACTCGGCACCCTCGGCCAGATCGTCGTGGTAGCGCTCCCACTCTTCCCAGTCGTGGGGCGTGCCGGCCCGGGGGCGATGATCGCCGGCCTCCCGGGCACGGGCCCAGGCCTTCTCTTCCAGGGTATTGGGGCGTTCACGATCGCGTTCGCCGTCGATCCCCTGTCTGGCGAGGTATTCGCGTGCATCCATGGGCGGACTCCGGAGGATCAAGGAATGGTGAGAACTTGGAGGGGGTGATGGCGTGCCGGGTTCCACAGACGCCGCCGAGCGTTGAAGCCGCCCGCCGGAGAGAGGCGGACAAGCCGCCATGGTCGGCTATGCTAAGGGCAAACCGGCACAAGGAGACCCTTCATGCCCAACAAGGCCCCCACCATCGTGCGTGAGATCATGTCCCGCGACTGCTACCGGGTCACCGGCAAGACCTCGGTCTCGACGCTGGCCGAAGGCCTCTCGCTGCACCGGCTGCCCGGCGTCCCGGTGGTCGACGACCACGACCACCTGATCGGCTTCATCTCCGAGCAGGACGTGATGGGCAAGGTGCTGGAGAGTGCCTACCTCAACGACGAACCACCGCTGGTCAGCGACCTGATGCGCCACGAGGTGCTCTCGGTATCCCCCACCAAGAGCATCACCGACCTGGCCCAGGAGATGCTCGGCAACAAGCCCAAGGTCTACCCGGTCGTGGAGCAGAACCGGCTGGTGGGCATCGTGACCCGCCGCGACGTGCTCAACGCCATCCTGCGCATGCGCCACCGCTGAGCGGCGACGACCTCGCCCCTTCCCCACTTGCTCGCCCCGTCAGTCGACGGGGCGAGCGCGTTGTCGCCACCCGCCCGGCCCTGACTCGTCTCCCGAAAAAAAGAAGGCCGCCTCGTAGGAGGCGGCCAAGATGCGATCGAAACTGCCAGTGGGGCAACAGTGTTAGCGACTGCTATTGCGACTGGCTGTACAGGATCAGACAGCGGCTGGAGAAAAAGTTCGCGACACAACCGAATTTTTCTTGCCTCGCCGGGAATAGCCCTTGGTAAAACAGCCGCTTGGCGCCGCCACGCCGCCATCCCGGAAAAACCACCGGCTCGGGCTTGCATGGCTAAGCGGTTGGTTTTACTATCGATTCGGTATCGCGGGTGTAGCTCAATGGTAGAGCAGAAGCTTCCCAAGCTTAAGACGAGGGTTCGATTCCCTTCACCCGCTCCAGTTTCTTCCCGCCCTCCGTGGCCCTCCCTTCCCCGATACACGGGGTCACGATGGAGCTTGCCATGGCCCTCTTCCTGCTGGTCTTCGCCGTCTGCCTGCTGATCTTCGGTGGCATGGTCGGCCTCCTGCTGCTTTCCGGCACGCCCCGCTTTCGTACCGAACCCGAGCAGCTGCTGACGCTATTCGACCAGGCCCTGGAAGGCCGCGTCAACGAGAGCGAATGGAACGCCATCATGGGCTATCCGATCCGTCACGACGACTATCTGGATGGCGTGCGACGCCGTGCCCAGCGCCTGATGGAAGAGCACGGCAACCACGGCCGCGCCGCCCGCGGCAAGCCGCTGCTGGACGCGACGGGACATGGCGAGCTCGAGGCGCTGCGCGCCCACCTGGCGAGCCGCCAGGCCCTGCGCGAGCGTCAACGCAGCGTGGAATGAGACATCCTGCCGCAAGAGGTAAGATGTTACTTCGCCCGCCAGCCTGAGGGAGGCCGCCATGCCCAGCGTGATCCGCCAGATTCCCCTCGATACCGCTACCCACCACCATGCCCATGACTTCCATCAGGTGGTTATCGGCCTTCGCGGCCGCGCGGAGTTCGAGATCGAGGGGCTGGGCGGCGCCATCTCGGCGCTCTCCGGCTGCATCGTGCCGGCCAACCATGTGCACTACTACGCAGGCACCGGCGACAACCGCCAGCTGATTCTCGACCTGCCGACCCGATCCGTGGCCCTGACCGGGCACCAGCAGCGGCTCTCCCGGCTGTTCGATGCCCCCCGCTTCTTTACCCTGGACGACCCGCTCAAGCGCTACCTGGAATTCCTGCTGCTGGAACTCGAACACTCGGCCCACGACCACGAACAGGGCGAGCGCCTCGCCGCCACCCTGCTGGGCTGCCTGCACAGCCGCCTGGCCCGTGATGAACCGCCGCCTGCCCCGCGACTCGACCTGGAGCGTCTCGAGCGTTTCATCGAGGCGCATCTTGCCCGCCGGCTGAGCGTCGCCGACCTGGCCCGAGAAGCGTGCCTCAGCGAGTCGCACTTCCGCGACTGCTTCCGTCAACAGACCGGTCTCACACCCTGGCAATTCGTGCGTCGGCGGCGCCTGGAGGCTGCCCGGCGCCTGCTCGACGAGAGCCGGCTGCCGTTGGCCGAGATCGCCGCCCTCACCGGCTTCAGCACCCAGAGCGCGCTTTCCCACGCCTGTCGCGAGGCGTATGGCCAGCCACCGAGCCGCCTGCGTGGGCGCCTGGCCGCCACGTCCCGGCCCACCGCCGGCGCGCTGGGACGCGCCGCTCCCTCACCACGGATTAAGACAAAAGTCTAACCATCTGTCGCCATCGTCGGGCAATTACCGCGGTTTTCGCAACAACTCCCGCGGAATCCATAAGCATCATCGGCGCCTGGCACCTACAGTCAGGGGAAGGCCAGGCTGCAAGAGCTTCGCCCTCATGGCGCCGGCGAGGCAGGAGAGGGGGTCCAGTCCCGGACGCCACACGAACCGACTGACATCACAGGAGGCCACCACCGGAAGACACCGCCAACAAGCCTCGGAACATCCGGGCGTGGCGAGATCGATACAACAAGGTCAATAAAGCGGTGTCCGACTCTGCCGACCCCTCGGCACTGGCACCAACCACTCGGAGCCAAGCTCCACCCTGATGAACTGGAGAGTTTTCATGGAAACTGGTGTATGGATCAGCCTGCTGGGCTACTTCGTACTCATGATCGCCATCGGCGTTTATGCGATGCAGAAGGCCACCTCGTCCTCCGAGGACTACGTGCTGGGGGGCCGCGGCTTGAGCCCCAAGGTGGCCGCGCTGTCGGCGGGGGCCTCGGACATGAGCGGCTGGCTGCTGCTGGGCCTGCCGGGGGCCATGTTCGTGTCGGGCCTCGGTTCGGCCTGGATCGGCATCGGCCTGCTGGTGGGCGCCTTCTTCAACTGGACCCTGGTGGCGCCGCGTCTGCGTGAACAGACGGTCCACTACGGTAACGCGATCACCATCCCCGAGTTCCTGGCCAACCGCTTCCCGACCCGCGCCCTGTCGCTGCGCACCGTGTCGGCGGTCGTCATCGTGGTGTTCTTCGCGGTCTACACCGCCTCCGGCCTGGTGGCGGGCGGCAAGCTGTTCGAGAGCGCCTTCGCCGGGGTGTTCAACTTCGGCGGCATGAGTGACTACAGCGCCGGGGTCGTCATCACCCTGGGCATCGTGCTGGTCTACACCGTGATCGGTGGCTTCCTGGCCGTCAGCCTGACCGACTTCGTGCAGGGCTGCATCATGATGCTGGCGCTGGTGATCATGCCCGCCGTGGTGCTCTTCGGTGAGGGCGGCGGCGGCTTCGCCCAGGCCTCCCAGACGCTCAATGAGGTGGACCCCTCCCTGCTCACCTGGACCGAGGGCCTGACGATCATCGGCTGGCTCTCCGCGGTGACCTGGGGCCTGGGCTACTTCGGCCAGCCGCACATCATCGTGCGCTTCATGGCCATCCGCAGCCTCAAGGAGGTTCCGGTGGCACGCAACATCGGCATGTCCTGGATGGCCATCTCGCTGATCGGCGCCGTGTCACTGGGCCTGTTCGGCCGCGCCTTCGCCGTGCGCAACGGCATGGATGTCGAGGACCCGGAGACCATCTTCATCATCCTCGCCGACCTGCTGTTCCACCCGCTGGTCACCGGCTTCCTGTATGCCGCGCTGCTGGCAGCGATCATGAGCACCATCTCCAGCCAGTTGCTGGTCTCCTCCTCGTCGCTGACCGAAGACTTCTACCGGCTCTTCCTGCGCAAGCAGGCTTCCGACAAGGAGACGGTGGCGATTGGTCGCCTCTGCGTGGTGCTGGTGGGCATCGTCGCCGTGATGATCGCCTCCAACCCCGACTCCCAGGTGCTGGGCCTGGTCAGTAACGCCTGGGCAGGCTTCGGCTCGGCCTTCGGCCCGCTGATCATCCTCTCGCTGATGTGGCGGCGCACCAACGGCGCCGGCGCCATCGCCGGCATGGTGGTCGGTGCCCTCACCGTGATGATCTGGATCTCGCTGGGCTGGAACGGCTCCTTCATGGGCGGACCCGGTGTCTACGAGATCATCCCCGGCTTCATCGCGGCCTGGGTGGCCATCATGGTGGTAAGCCTCGCCACCGCCGATGCCGGTGAATATCAGCATATCGAGCGCTAGGTCAGGGCAGATTCCGCGCTGAACCAAGCAATGTCATGTGGCCCCGCACGCGGGGCCACTTGCAGGAGAGCAACCATGAACCACGCCAACCCGGGTCCCCAGCCGGTCGAGAACGCCCTGCGTACGCGTATCCGCGACCACTACGCTATTGATGAAGCCAGCGTGCTGAAGGGTCTGCTGGAGCAACTCCGACTCTCCGAGGAGGAGCGCCGCCGGATCGCCGAGGCCGGCGCGGGATACGTGGCCCGCGTACGCAAGGAGACCTCCCCCTCGATGATGGAGGCATTCCTGGCCGAATACGGCCTCTCCACCGCCGAGGGGGTCGGCCTGATGTGCCTGGCCGAGGCCCTGCTGCGGGTCCCCGATGCCGAGACCATCGACGATCTGATTCACGACAAGATCGAGCCGTCGGACTGGGGCGCCCACCTGGGCAAGTCCTCGTCATCGATGGTCAACGCCTCGACCTGGGCACTGATGCTGACCGGCAAGGTGCTCGACGACGATCCCAAGGGGCCGGTGCGTGCGCTGCGCGGCCTGTTGCGACGCATGGGCGAGCCCGTGGTACGCACCGCAGTGGGCCAGTCGATGCGCATCCTCGGCCGCCAGTTCGTGCTCGGCCAGACCATCGAGGAGGGCATGAAGAATGCCCGTGACCTCGAGAAGCAGGGTTACACCTACTCCTACGACATGCTCGGCGAGGCGGCTCGCACCGACGAGGACGCCCTGCGTTATCACCAGGCCTACGCCGCGGCGATCGCGGCAATCGCCAAGCAGGCCAAGGGCGACGTGCGTGGCAGCCCCGGCATCTCGGTCAAGCTCTCGGCGCTGCATCCGCGCTACGAGACCACCCACCGCGAGACCGTGATGGAGGTGCTGGTGCCGCGCGCCAAGGAGCTGGTGCAGCAGGCAGCGAAGGCCAACATCGGCTTCAACATCGACGCCGAGGAGCAGGACCGCCTGGACCTATCCCTGGACGTGATCGAGGCGCTGATGGCCGACCCCAGCCTCGACGGCTGGGACGGCTTCGGGATCGTGGTGCAGGCCTACGGCCGCCGCGCCGCCCCGGTGATCGAGGCGCTCTACGACCTCGCCGAGCGCCACGACCGGCGCATCATGATACGCCTGGTCAAGGGCGCCTACTGGGACACCGAGATCAAGCTGGCCCAGGAGATGGGCGTCGAGACCTTCCCGGTCTTCACCCGCAAGGTCAACACCGACGTCAGCTACATGGCCTGTGCGCGGCTCCTGCTCGAGCGGCGGGACCGCATCTACCCGCAGTTCGCCACCCACAACGCCCACACCTGCGCCGCCATCGTGGCCATGGCGGGCGACGACAAGGACAGCTACGAGTTCCAGCGCCTGCACGGCATGGGCGAATCGCTGCACCAGATCGTCAAGGAGACCGAGGGGACCCACTGCCGCATCTACGCCCCGGTGGGCGCCCACCGCGACCTGCTCGCCTACCTGGTGCGTCGCCTGCTGGAGAACGGGGCCAACTCCTCGTTCGTCAACCAGGTGGTGGACGACTCGATCCCCCCGAGCGAGGTGGCCCGGGACCCGGTGGCCGGCCTGCTCGAACTGGGCGACACCATTGCCAGCCCTATGATCCGCCAGCCCGGCGAGCTCTTCGCGCCTGACCGGAAGAACTCCCGTGGCTACCGCATCAATGAGCCTGCCTCCATCCTGCCGCTGCTGAAGGCCCGCGAGGCGTTCGCCGACACTACCTGGCGCGCCGGCCCCATGCTGGCCGGCAGCCCCGCGCCCCGGGGCGAGGCCCGTGATGCCCTCTCACCCGCCGACGGCACCCGGGTCGTCGGCCAGGTACATGAGGCCACGCCTGAGGAGGTGACGGCCGCCCTCGACGCCGCCGAGGCGGGCTTCCAGGAGTGGTCGGCGCGCCCCGTGGCCGACCGCGCCGAGGTACTGCGACGTACCGCCGACCTCTACGAGGAGCACATCGCCGAGCTGACGGTGATCTGCACCCGCGAGGCGGGCAAGATGATGTTCGATGGTATCGCCGAGGTGCGCGAAGCGGTCGACTTCCTGCGCTACTACGCCAACGAGAGCGAGCGGCTGGAGACGGAGGAGCCCGGCAGCGCTCGGGGCACCTTCGTCTGCATCAGCCCCTGGAACTTCCCGTTGGCCATCTTCACCGGCCAGATCGCCGCGGCCCTGGCGGCCGGCAACGCGGTGCTCGCCAAGCCTGCCGAGCAGACCCCGCTGATCGCCGCGCGGGCCGTCGAGCTGATGCGCGAGGCGGGCCTGCCCGAGGCGGCGCTGCAGCTGCTGCCCGGCGATGGCCCGACCGTGGGCGCGCCGCTGACCAGCGATCCACGCATCGCTGGGGTCTGCTTCACCGGCTCCACCGAGGTGGCGCAGATCATCCACAAGACCCTGGCACAGAACGCCGGGCCGGATGCCATCCTGATCGCCGAGACCGGCGGCCTGAACGCCATGATCGTGGACTCCACGGCGCTGACCGAGCAGGCGGTGCGCGACATCCTGATCTCCTCCTTCCAGTCGGCCGGCCAGCGATGCTCGGCGCTGCGCATGCTCTATGTGCAGGAGGAGGCGCGCGAGCGGCTGCTGCATATGCTCGACGGCGCCATGGACGCGCTGACCATCGGCGACCCCTGGAACACCGACACCGACGTCTCGCCGGTGATCGACGCCGAAGCCCAGGCCGACATCAGCGCCTACGTGGCGGAGAAGGAAAAGGCCGGCAAGGTATTGAAAAAGCTGCCCGCGCCGGACGTCGGCACCTTCGTCACCCCCGCCGTGGTCGAGGTCGGCGGGATCCAGGACCTCGAGCGCGAGATCTTCGGCCCGGTGCTCCACGTGGCCACCTTCAAGGCGCGCGACATCGACAAGGTGGTGGACACCATCAACGACCGTGGCTACGGCCTCACCTTCGGCCTGCACACCCGCATCGACGACCGCGTGCAGCAGATCGTCGAGCGCATCCACGTGGGCAACATCTATGTCAACCGCAACCAGATCGGCGCCATCGTCGGCTCCCAGCCCTTCGGCGGCGAGGGGCTCTCGGGCACCGGCCCCAAGGCGGGCGGCCCGCTCTACGTCAACCGCTTCCGGCGTACCGCCCGGGAGGAGCGCCTCGCGGCGCCCGAGGGTGGCGCCATCGGCAAGGAGGCGCTGCAGGCGGCGCTGGATGGCCTCGATGCGCGCAACTGGTCGGCGCGCCCCGATCGCGTGGAGGTGCTGCGTCGGGCGCTCTCCGGCAAGGGCGGGGTGATCCGCAAGGCGCTGGCCGAGACCGCAGCGCTGGACATGACGCCCCAGACGCTGCCCGGGCCCACCGGGGAAAGCAACCGCCTGTCGATGTACCCGAAGGGCATGGTGCTGTGCCTCGGCCCGACCCTGGAGATCGCCATCGCCCAGGCGGTACAGGCACTGGGCTGCGGCTCCCCTGCGCTGGTGGTCGCCCCGGGGGCGAGCCAGGCGGTGGGGCCGCTGGTCGAGGCGGGAGCACCGGTCGCCGGCCTCGACGGCAGCGTGGCGGCCGAGACGCTGACCGAGCTTGCGGGCATCGCCAGCGTCGCCGCGGCCGGCACCAGCGACTGGACCCGCGAGCTGCGCCTGGCGCTGGCCGCGCGCGAAGGCGCCATCGTGCCGCTGGAGACCCAGGCCATCGCCCCGGAGCGCTACGTGGTGGAGCGCCACCTGTGCATCGACACCACCGCGGCGGGGGGCAACGCCAGCCTGCTGGCCACGGCCGAATAGGCCAGGCAAGACGCGCGAGGGTATCCCCCTCGCGCCATCCCACCCACACCGTGCAGGCCCTCGCCTGCCCCTTCCCACCAGCGGGCCGCCCTCGGGCGGCCCGCTGCTTTTGTGGCGTTTTTCGGCGGGCCGGTCTACCCCGAGAGCGCCCGCCCCGCCAGCAGCAGGGTGAAGGCGACCAGGGCCCCCAGCCGCCAGGCTGACGACGGCGCCCGCCTGGCCCTCTCCATCACCAGTGGGGCGGAAAAGGCCGCCCCCAGGGTGGCGGCACCCAGCAGCACCAGCGGCAACCTCAGCGGCATGGGCAGGGCACCGATCAGCTCGGGCTCGAACAGCAGCCATACCGCCAGGCCGGCGGCCAGCAGCAGTCCCACCAGGGTCAGTCGGCTCTCGTCCCGCGGGCTCGCGTCTCCCATCCCGGCGCCTCCATGGTTAGTCCCCCCGTAAGTGAAGCCGATAACGGCGAGTTCGGCGACCTGTCGCCAGACGGCTACGCTTCTCCGAACGTTGAGTCCAAGCCAAGAGTGGCCCCAAAGGTGGCAGTTCACTGCACTGCATCATTTCCTTGCGCTGGATCAACTCCCTCAGCGGGAAGCCCGGCTACACTGAACTTATCTTCCCTCGCGGCGTCGTGCCGCACCCGAGCCAGCAGGAGCCGATACCATGCGCAAGAGTGCCCTCACCACCCTGATCGCGGCGAGCGTCGCCGCCGCTGCCGTCACTGCCAGCACCCAGGCCTTCGCTTACGGCGCCGGCGACTTCTTTACCCGCGTCGGCGTGGCCAAGGTCGAGCCCAAGAGCGATAACGGCAACCTCAACGATGGAACTGATGTCGACGTTCAGGACGATAGTGCCTTCGCCTTTACCTTGGGCTATCGCTTCACCGACAAGCTGGGCGTCGAGCTGCTGGCCGCCGAGCCCTTCGATCATGACATCGAGCTGGATGGCGCCAACCTGGCTTCCACCGAGCACCTGCCGCCGACCCTGACCCTGCAGTACTACCCGCTGGGCGGCACCGACGCCTATGTGCAGCCCTATATGGGCGTCGGCGTCAACTACACCAAGTTCTCAGATGAAGAGACCAAGATTGACGGAGTGAGCCTGGAGCTGGATGACTCCTGGGGTGCCGTTGGCCAGCTGGGCGTGGACCTGCTGATCGACGACAACTGGGCCCTCAACGGCGCGGTCTGGTATATGGATATCGACTCCGACGCCAAGGTGGGCGGTGCCGACGCCGGCAAGGTCGAGATCGACCCGGTGGTGGTGATGGGTGGCATCAGCTACCGCTTCTGATCCGCAGTCGACGCCGAACGCAGTGGGGCCCGCCAATGGCGGGCCCCACTGCGTTATGGTCCGGCTATTCGTCGAACCGGCCACCGGGTGGCCGGTTCAGTTCTCGGTGACCAGGCGGTCGATCTCCTCCACCGCCTGGCAGAGCAGCAGCCGGTCGCTGGCGCGCATCCCCTCCTGGGCGAGATAGGCCTCCAGCGCCGGGGCCACGTCGCAGCGTGCCGGCAGCGCGGCGCGCCGCTCCACCAGGGCGTCCAGGCGGGCGATAAACACGAAGCGCAGCCACTGGGGCAGCGCCATGGTATCGACGCAGAAGGGCTGCTGGCTGTCGAACGCCGCGGGGTCGGGCGTCTCCATGCGCCACAGGTTGGCGGCCTTCATGGTGGCCTCGAGCCGGCGCAGGGATTGGTCGAGTTCGTCGTGAACCGTCATCGGGGAAACTCCATGCGGGTGTGGGGCCATTATCCCGCCCCCGGCGGCGAGTGGCCACCCGCCGCACCGCTGTCCACTCCCCCATTCACAGTTTCCGTGAACGGGGCTGTGGATAACCGCTGGAAAGAGTTCGCCAGCCCAGATGTCATGGGCGCCGGCGGCCGGCGGTCAAGATTTGACCATTGCCCCGGGATCCACGGCGAACCTGCTGACAGTCCATCGATGCCGCGGTAGAGTGCACGCTCTGACAAGCGGAGATGCCATGCAACCCATCCACACCCTTCACGACTTCTTCGTGCGCAGCGGTGCCGAGGTGCGGCTCTACCACCTTGGCCGGCGCGTGGAGCCCTGCAAGATGGCCACCCTGGCGGCCCTGGAGGATGACGCGGCGCCCTGGCCCGCCCCCTGGCAGGGCCAGGCCAGGCTGGGCCTGGTCTTCCGCCTGGGTGACATGCAGGACCCGCTGATCTGGTTTCTGGCGCTGCCCCTGGATGAACAGGGGCGCCTCGACCCGGCATCCCGCGATGCCTTCGTGCAGCGGCTGCTCGAGACCCTGGGGCGCAGCGTGGAGAGCGTCGGCCGCGAGGATGGCCAGGCGGTGGATAACCTGATGAAGGACAATCCCCTGGCATTCACCCCCTCGCTGCCCTTCCAGGCCATGCTGCACGCCCGCGCCAGTTGCGACCTGGGCCGTCCGGCCAGCCAGCACCTGGAGCCGGTGGAGGCCTACCTAAGCGGCCAGCAGGCCCTCGACTGGCAGGCACTCGGCCTCCAGGGGCTGGCCGACTTCGCGGTGCGCATGGGCGACGAGGAGCGCCGCCAGCTGGTCGCGCGGCTTCCCGACCTGCCCCACGCGGTACTGATCTCGCTGTGCTACTGCCTGGAGCATGTGGCCATCGATGGCGAGTTGGCCGCTGCTCTGCGCACCCGGGGCGAGGCGGCCGCCGAGGCCGGTGACGTGGAGGCCCTGTGTGCCTGTGTGCGCGCCGTCTCGGGAAGCGAGGCCGCCGGCGCCTGGTTCGACAGCCTGCTCGCCGATGCCCACGCCTGTGGTCCCGACCTGCTGGCGGCCATCGCCGCACGCGGCTGGCCCCTGCTCGAGGATGGCCAGCGGCTGCCGCGCTATCTGGAGCGCCTGGCCAGCTGCGAGCAGGCCGACTTCATGACAGTGGCCCGCGACCTGGCCCTGATTCCCAGGCTGCGACTGCCGGTGCTGATGACCCTGCGCGAGGCGCCCGCCGACTCGCCCATCGGCCGGCGGCTCGCGGCCCTGACGCGCTGAAGGCGAGAACGATCCATGACGATGATGAAGGAACTGCCGTATACCCCCAAGGCGGTGATCGGCCGCCGCGAGATGGTCGAGCTGCCGGAGATGCACCTCGTGCTGTGCGCCAAGGCGGATACCGGGGCACGCACCTCGGCGCTGCACGCCGAGGACATCGAATCCTTCGAGGAGGACGGCCACCTGTGGGTCAGCTTCACCACCCGCAGCGGGGGCCCCGAGACGCCGCCCCACGTCTTTCGCATGCACCTCCACGACCGCCGCAAGGTGCGCAGCTCCAACGGCCAGGAGGAGTGGCGCTACGTGATCCGCACGCCCATGCGCCTCGGCTCGCTGGAGTACCAGGTGGAGCTCTCTCTGACCGACCGTCGCAATATGCGCCACCCCATGCTGCTGGGCCGCCGCGCCCTACGCCGCCTGCTAGTGGCGCCCGGCGCCGCCTTCCTGCACGGCGAACCCTGAACCGACCGGCCCATCGTCCCGGAGCTACTCGATGCATATCGCGCTGCTGTCACGCAATCGCAACCTCTACTCCACGCGGCGCCTGGTGGAGGCCGCCGAGGCGCGCGGCCACACCGCCCGGGTGGTCGACACCCTGCGCTGCTACATGAGCATCGCCGCCCACAACCCCTCGATCCACTACAAGGGGGAGGAGCTGGAGCCCTTCGACGCGGTGGTGCCGCGTATCGGTGCCTCGGTGACCTTCTACGGCTGTGCGGTGCTGCGTCAGTTCGAGATGATGGGCACCTATGTGCTCAACGATAACGTCTCGATCACCCGCTCCCGGGACAAGCTGCGCTCGCTGCAGCTGCTGTCGCGCAAGGGCCTGGGCCTGCCGATCACCGGTTTCGCCCACTCCCCCGACGATATCCCCGACCTGATCACCATGGTCAAGGGCGCCCCCCTGGTCATCAAGCTGCTCGAGGGCACCCAGGGCATCGGCGTGGTGCTGGCCGAGACCAATCAGGCGGCGGAGAGCGTGATCCAGGCCTTCATGGGCATGAAGGCCAATATCATGGTCCAGGAGTACATCAAGGAGGCCCGCGGCGCCGATATCCGCTGCTTCGTGATCGGCGACAAGGTGGTGGCGGCCATGAAGCGCCAGGCTGCCGATGGCGAATTCCGCTCCAACCTTCACCGCGGCGGCACCGCCAGCGTGATCCGCATCACGCCGGAAGAACGCTCCACGGCGATCCGCGCCGCCAAGGCCATGGGCCTCCGGGTGGCCGGCGTCGACCTGCTGCGTGCCAATCACGGCCCGGTGATCATGGAAGTCAACTCCTCGCCAGGGCTGCAGGGGATCGAGACGGCCACCGGCAAGGATATCGCCGGGTTGATCATCGAACACCTGGAGAAGAATGCTGCCCCGGCCCGCAAGGCACCGCCTAAGCCCAAGGGGTAATTGCCAGTTGTGCACAGGCCAGGCCCAATAGGCATCGCGGATTCCACACTTATTCCAGTCCGGGGGTAGCAAAACAGTGTTTCCCCGGCCACAATCTGCGTCACCAAAGGGGGTGACCGCTCATGTTTCTCGACAATCGCCAGGTGGCGATGGACAGCGTGCTGGAAGCGCTGGCCGACAGCATCGACTACTTTCAGGACAATCTGGAGCGCCTGCGCCCATCGCTGCGCGACGCCCTCAAGCCGCACTATGAGGCGCGCAGCCAGTCGATGCGCGAGCTACAGGAGCTCGCTCGGGAGCATCTCAACATGCTGCCCCGGGACGCCGACGTCGAGCGCGACGACTACATGTGGCTGTGGAGCCGGCTGAAAAGTTTCGTCGGCAACGAGAGCCAGGTGGTGATCGGGGAGCTGCTGGAGCAGGAGCGCGTGCTGATGCAGGCACTCTCCAACCTGATGACCCACCCCCTGCCCGATGCCCTGGAGCCCAAGGTAGAGGAGTGCTGGAAGGGCTGCCGGGCGCTGATCCGCGAACTCTACACGCTGCAGAAGAGCCGCCCCAAGCGGCGCTGAGCACTCTTGTCGGAATGGCGCTGAAGGCTTATTCCCGAATGACGCTGAAGGCTCTGGGTGACACCTCGGGCTGCTGATCAGCGCCGCTCTGCTGGCGGTCCCGGCGTATCGTCGGCCCAGCCCTGCGGTGGCAGACGCTGCGGCACGATCACCAGCGGCTCTCTAGGGCCCAGGAAGTGGGGCTCACGCCCCCACAGATAGAGATCCCCCAGGGTGGCCAGGCGCGCCACCCACTCCCGCGCCGCCAGCCGCCACTGGCCCCTCACCTCCCGTGTCGATACCGCGCAGCCCTGGGCCTCGATGCCCAGCGCCTCGGCGATGAACAGCGCCCGGGGCAGATGCCAGGCCTGGGTGACCAGCAGTGAACGCTCCACGCCGAATACCTGGCGGGCTCGGGCCAGGGTATCGAAGGTACTGAAACCGGCGTAATCGAGCGTCATGGCGGTTTCGGGCACCTCGCGGCCGCGCAGGTCGCGCCACATGGTGATGGGTTCGTTGTAGGAGAGGGTGCGGTTGTCGCCGGAGAGCAGCAGGTGGTCGACGCGGCCCAGGCTCAGCAGCTGCGCCGCGGCGCTCATGCGCGCCTCGAAGTAGGGATTGCGGACCCCGCTGCGGGTCCAGTGTGAGGTGCCAAAGACGATGCCCACCCGTTCGGCACGGCACATCGGCAGATCATGCTCGATACGCTCACGGGTCTCTCCCAGCACCCAGAGGTTGGCGAGCAGCAACAGCAGAACCGCCAGCAGCACCGCCGTGCCCAGCGCCATCAGGATGGCCCGGAGGACCCGCCATGCTGCCAACTTCATCGGCATCTCCTGTACCCCCTGCGTGCGGCACGTCCCGGTCGATCTCCCCGAGGTGCCGCGAGCACAGGCCGCTAGAACATGCCGAGCTCGAGCTTGGCCTCGTCGCTCATCATCTCACGGCTCCAGGGCGGATCGAAGACGATCTCGGTGTGTACCTTGCTGATCTGCGGGGCACCGAGGATCTTGTTGCGCGCGTCGGCGGCGATCACGTCGCCCATGCCGCAGCCCGGCGCGGTGAGCGTCATGCGGATGGTGACGATGCGCTCGCCGCTGATCAGCCGCTCGAGGCGACAGCCGTAGACCAGCCCCAGGTCGACGATGTTGACCGGGATCTCCGGGTCGAAACAGGTGCGCAGCTGGTCCCACACGAACTGCTCGATCTCCTCGTCGGAGGCGTCCTCGGGCAGGGTCGGGCGCGGCAGCGCCTCCAGGCCCAGGGCGTCGAGGTTGGCGCCCTCGATCAGGTAGAGGCGCCCCTCGAAGCCGACACTGACCGTGCTGCCCTTGGCCTGCATCACGCTGACCACGCTGTCCTCGGCAAGGGTCACGGTCTTGCCGAAGGGGATGGAGATCACCTCCACGTCGCGCTGCAGGGGCAGTTCCTGCCCCTTGTGGAGGCTCGCTATCTGCTCGATATCGCTCATGGCGTTCCTTTATCTGGCGGATTCCCTGCCCGACCGGGGCTTACCTGACCATGCCGATGACGCGTTCCAGGGCCTCGGCGAAGACGTCGATCTCTTCCAGGGTGTTGTAGGCGGCGAACGATGCCCGGCAGGTGGCGTCCACGCCGAAGTGGGCGAGCAGCGGCTGGGCACAGTGGTGACCGGTACGGATCGCCACCCCGAGCTGGTCGATCAGCAGACCGATATCCTGGGCATGGGCGCCGTCGACCACGAAGGAGAGCACCCCGGCCTTGTCCGGGGCGGTGCCCAGGATGCGCAGGCCATCGATGTGCAGGACCCGCTCGGTGGCGTGGGCCAGCAGCCGGCCCTCCCAGGCGCCGATGGCGTCGAGACCGACACCGGCGACCCACTTCAGCGCCTCGCCCAGGGCGATCACCTCGGCGATGGCCGGGGTGCCGGCCTCGAACTTGTGGGGAAGCCCGGCGAAGGTGGTGCCGGCCTCGAAGGAGACCGTGGCGATCATCTCGCCACCGCCCTGCCAGGGCGGCATCGCCTCGAGCAGCTCGGCCTTGCCGTAGAGCACGCCGACACCGGTGGGGCCGTAGACCTTGTGCCCGGAGAAGGCATAGAAGTCGGCATCGATGTCGCGCACATCCACCGCCTGGTGGGGCGTGGCCTGGGCGCCGTCGACCAGGATCAGCGCGCCGTGGGCATGGGCGATCGCCGCCATCGCCTTGACCGGGTTGACCGTGCCGAAGGCGTTGGAGACATGGTTCACCGCCACCAGCCGGGTGCGCTCGGTGAAGAGCTCACGGTAGGCGTCGAGGTCGAGAACGCCGCGCTTGTCCACCGGGATCACCTTGATGGTGAAGCCGAGCTCGGCGGCCAGCAGCTGCCAGGGCACGATATTGGAGTGGTGCTCGAGGCGCGAGATCAGCACCTCGTCGCCGGCCTTGAGGTTGGCGCGCCCCCAGCCGTTGGCCACCAGGTTGATCGCCTCGGTGGTGCCGCGGGTGAAGATGATCTCGCGGGTCTCGGCTGCGTTCAGGAAACCGCGCACCGTCTCCCGGGTGCCCTCGAAGGCCGCCGTGGCCTCGTCTGCCAGGGTGTGCAGCCCGCGGTGAATATTGGCGTTGTAGCCGCCGTAGTAGGCGTCGAACGCCGCGATCACCTGGCGCGGGGTCTGGCTGGTCGCCGCATTGTCGAGATAGACCAGCGGCCTGCCATGCACCTGGCGGGAGAGGATCGGGAAGTCCGCGCGGATCGCCGCGACATCGAAACTCGGCATCGCCGCGGCACGGGTGGCCAGGTCGTTCATGGCAGGCTCCTCCTCATGGGCTCTCGGTTATTCATCACCCATGGCCACGGCGGCTTCCACCAGCCCGGCCAGGTTGAAGCGCTCGGGCAGCTTGCCGGCCACGGCGAGCTCCACACGCTCGGCGATGGCATCCAGGTTCACCTCCTCCAGCACCTCGCCGGCGAAGGCCAGGGTCAGCAGCCCGCGGGCGGTCTGGCGGTCGATGCCGCGGCTGCGCAGGGCATAGATCGCCTCCTCGTCGAGCTGGCCGGTGGTGGTGCCGTGGGAGCACTTGACGTCATCGGCGTAGATCTCGAGCTCCGGCTTGGCATCGATCTCGGCACGGTCGGAGAGCAGCAGGTTGGCGTTGCTCTGGAAGCCCTCGATCTTCTGGCTGTCGCGCTTGACCACCACCTTGCCGTTGAACACACCGTGGGCGCGGTCATCGAGGATGCCCTTGTAGTTCTCGTTGGAGAAGGTGTGGGGCGCGTTGTGGTTGGCCAGGGTGTGGCTGTCCACGTGCTGACGTCCCTGGCCGTAGAACAGGCCATAGAAGTCGCAGGTGGCATTCTCGCCATTCAGCTCGCTGATCAGGTCGGTGCGCACCAGGGCTCCACCCAGGTTCAGGTTGAACGAGGTATAGCGGCTGTCGCGTGCCTGCTCGACGTGGATCGAGGCCACATGCAGGTCGGCAAGCGGGGCCTCCTGCAGCTTGTAATGGGTCAGGATGGCGTTGCGCTCGAGGATGATCTCCTCCACCAGATTGGTGAAGTTGGCGGCCTCTTCCTCGCCCACATGGTGCTCAACCAGGGTCGCCTGGCTGCGCCCGCCGGCCTGGACCAGGATGCGCGGATGGCTCATCACCGGCTGCGCTCCGTTCCTGGAGAGGAACTGCAGGATGATCGGCTTCTCGACCACCGTGCCCGGCGCCAGGCGCAGCACGGCGCCCTCCTCCATGAAGGCGGTATTGAGCGCCGAGAAGGGCGAGAACTCGACCCCGGTGAGGCGTCCCAGCGGACCACCCACCGCCTCGTGGTTCTCCTCCAGGGCCGCCGAGAGCGGCACCAGGCTGACACCCGCCGGCAGGTCGTCGAGCCACGACAGGGCCGGGGCGAAGACGCCGTCGACGAAGGTCAGTCGGTGCGCATCGATGGGCAGGGTCAGGGCCGCCGCGCCCGCCTGGGAGAACTCGGCGTCTTCGGCCAGGGCGAAGTCACCCCGGGCGATGGCGCGCACGTCGGTGTACTTCCACGCCTCGTCGCGGCGGGTGGGAAAGCCCATCGCCTCGAAGCGCGCCGCACCGGCCTGGCGCCGGGCGGCGATCCAGGTCGGCTCCTGGCCCCGAGTCTCGAGGCGGCCGGCGCGGAACTCGGCCAGGCGGTCAAGAAAACGCTGTGTCTCTTCACTCATGCGGCAGACTCCTCCAGCACCCAGTCATAGCCACGGGATTCGAGTTCGCGTGCCAGCTCCGCGTCGCCGCTCTTGGCGATGCGACCATCGATCAGCACGTGGACATGATCGGGCACGATATAGTCGAGCAGGCGCTGATAGTGGGTCACCAGCAGGATGCCGCGGTCCTCGGCGCGCAGGCTGTTGACCCCGTCGGCCACCACGCGCAGCGCATCGATATCGAGGCCGGAGTCGATCTCGTCGAGCATGGCGAGCTTCGGCTGCAGCACCAGCATCTGCAGGATCTCGTTGCGCTTCTTCTCGCCGCCGGAGAAGCCCTCGTTGACGGAGCGCTGCAGGAAGCTGGCGTCCATCTGCATCTCGGCGATCTTCTCCTTGATCAGCTTGAGGAACTCCGGGGCAGGCATCTCGCCCTCGCCACGGGCCGCACGCTGGGTGTTGAGTGCCGACTTGAGCAGGTAGATGTTCTTAACCCCAGGAATCTCGACGGGGTGCTGGAAGCCCAGCAGCAGGCCCGCCTGGGCACGCTCCTCGACCTCCATCTCCAGCACGTCCTGGCCCTCGAAGGTGATGGAGCCGGAGGTGACCTCATACCCCTCCTTGCCGGCGATCACCGAGGAGAGGGTCGACTTGCCGGCCCCGTTGGGGCCCATGATGGCGTGCACCTCACCGGCGTTGATGGTCAGGGAAAGGCCCTTGAGGATTTCCTTGCCCTCGACCGTGACGTGCAGATCCTTGACTTCGAGCATCGTGAATACCTTTTGATTCGAGAAAGCGATTGGCAACAGGGTGATCAGCCGACGGAGCCTTCGAGAGTGACGCTGAGCAGCGCCTCGGCCTCGACGGCAAACTCCATGGGCAGCTCCTGAAAGACGTCCTTGCAGAAGCCGTTGACGATCATGCTCACCGCGTCCTCCTCGGAGATGCCGCGGCTCTGGCAGTAGAAGAGCTGGTCCTCGCCGATCTTGGAGGTGGTGGCCTCGTGCTCCACGGTGGCAGTGCTGTTGCCGATCTCCTGATAGGGGAAGGTGTGGGCGCCGCACTTGTCGCCGATCAGCAGGGAGTCGCACTGGGTGAAGTTGCGCGCCCCCTTGGCCCGCGGGCCGATCTTCACCAGGCCACGGTAGGACTGGTTGCTGCGCCCGGCGGAGATCCCCTTGGAGATGATGCTGGAGCGGCTGCCTTCGCCGATATGGATCATCTTGGTCCCGGTATCTGCCTGCTGGCGACCGTTGGTCACCGCCACCGAGTAGAACTCGCCCTTGCTGTCCTTGCCACGCAGCACGCAGGAGGGATACTTCCAGGTGATGGCGGAGCCGGTCTCGACCTGGGTCCAGCTGATCCGCGAGCGATCGCCACGGCAGTCGCCACGCTTGGTGACGAAGTTGTAGATGCCACCCTTGCCATCCTCGTCGCCGGGATACCAGTTCTGCACGGTGGAGTACTTGATGTAGGCGTCGTCCAGCGCCACCAGCTCGACCACCGCGGCGTGCAGCTGGTTCTCGTCACGCATCGGCGCGGTGCAACCCTCCAGGTAGGAGACCTGGGCGCCCTCCTCGCAGATGATCAGGGTGCGCTCGAACTGGCCGGTGTTCTCGGCGTTGATACGGAAATAGGTGGAGAGCTCCATGGGGCAGGTCACGCCCTTGGGCACGAAGACGAAGGAGCCGTCGGTAAACACCGCGGAGTTGAGGGCCGCGAAGTAGTTGTCGGTCTGGGGCACCACGCTGCCCAGGTACTGCTTGACCAGCTCCGGGTACTCCTTCACCGCCTCGGAGATGGAGCAGAAGATCACCCCGGCCTCGGCCAGCTTCTCCTTGAAGGTGGTGGTCACTGAGACGGAATCGAACACCGCGTCCACCGCCACGCCGGCAAGGGCGGCGCGCTCGTGCAGCGGGATGCCCAGCTTCTCGTAGGTCTCGAGCAGCTTGGGGTCCACCTCGTCGAGGCTCTGGGGACGATCCTCGGGGCGCTTGGGCGCGCTGAAGTAGGAGATCGCCTGGTAGTCGATGGGCGGATAGTCGAGGTGCGCCCAGGAGGGTGGCGTCATCTTCAACCACTTGCGATAGGCGTCCAGGCGCCACTCCAGCATCCACTCCGGCTCGCCCTTCTTGTTCGAGATGAAGGCGATCACGTCCTCGTCGAGGCCGGGCGGTAGCGTGTCGCTCTCGATGTCGGTCACGAACCCTTCCTTATAGTCGCGACGGACCAGCTGTTCCATTTCCTGACTTGCCATGATCTCTCCCCTCCCGGGCGGTTGGGCCGGCGAGACGGGCTCGCCGATTGAATCCGATGAAACTTGAGTGGCTCAGGCCGTGTCGGCGGCCAGGCTCACGCTCTGGATGGGCAGCTGCACCGGCAGCTTGATCGGCGAGGCGCTGGCCAGATGGGCCAGGGTCACGCTGCCGAGCAGGGTACGCACCCCCAGCGAAACGCGCTGCCAGTTGTCGGCCACGCCGCAGGTAGCGGCCAGGTCACAGTCGCCCTCGGCATGACTGCATTCGGTCATCGCCACCGGCCCCTCGATGGCGGTGATGATGTCGATGGCGGTGATCTCGGAGGCGGGCCGCGCCAGGGAGTATCCCCCCTGGGCACCGCGCCGCGACTCCAGCAACCCCGCCTTGACCAGCATCTTCAGCGTCTTGCTGACGGTGGGATGCGGAAGCTGGACCGCTTCGGCGAGCTCTGCCGCCGCCTGGGGCTGCTCGGGATGACGGGCAATCTGGGCCATCACCACGGCGGCATAGTCGGTCAGCCGCGAGAGCTTGAGCATGACGAGCCTCCTGTCAGCGAGCGGCCCGGCGGAATACCGTGCCTCGATTGCGGACCATTTTAGTCCTGTATGAATTCGATGTGAAGCCCGCGAGACGGTTTCCCTGCCAGGGAGGCAGCTTTACAGCACGATAGGCACCATTCGCATCAAGAACGCCTATCGTTCTCATTGGCGACCGCTATCGCGACCCTTGCCCCGAGCCTGCTCATGCCTTCTTCACGAACTCGGACTTCAGCTTCATGGGGCCGACCCCGTCGACCTTGCAGTCGATATCGTGGTCGCCCTCCACCAGGCGGATATTCTTGACCTTGGTGCCCACCTTCACCACCAGGGAGGAGCCCTTGACCTTGAGGTCCTTGATCACGGTCACGCTATCGCCATCGGCCAGGGGGTTGCCGTTGGCATCGCGTACCTGGAGGGTATCGTCGCTCTCGACGTTCGCTTCCCCGGACCACTCGTGGCCGCACTCCGGGCAGACATACTGGATGCCGTCCTCATAGGTGTAGGGGGAAGAGCAGGCGGGACAGACGGGCAGATCGCTCATGGCGGGCTCCTGACGGGGTGACGGAAAGCCGCCAAGCGTACACCGCGGCGACACGGGTCTCCAGCGGACACATGACGGCCGCGGCCCGGCCTGGCAGGATTGACGCTCTTGATCGACGAGAAGGAAGCAGCATGCAGGAGGGCCCGACCACGGTATTCGGTGGCACCGGTTTCCTCGGCCGCGCCATCGTGCGCGAGCTGGTGGAGGCCGGCCGGGCGGTACGCATCGCCGCGCGCCACCCGTGCCTGCCCGACTGGCGCGAGCCCGGAGACCGCATCGAGAGCGTGGCGTGCGATATTCGCGACGAGAGTCAGGTGGCCGCCGCCCTGGCAGGCAGCGCCGCCGCGATCAATGCGGTAGGCCTCTACGTGGAGCGGCGCCGGGCGGGGCTGACCTTCACCACGATCCACGCGGAGGGGGCCGGCCGACTGGCCAGGCTCGCCCGGGAGGCCGGCATCGTGCGACTGGTGCATGTCTCGGGCATCGGCACCAGCGCCGACTCCCCTTCCGCCTATGTGCGCGCCCGCGCCGCCGGCGAGAACGCCGTGCTCGAGGCGATGCCCAAGGCGATCCTGCTGCGCCCCTCCGTGCTGTTCGGCCCCGATGACGCCCTGCTGGCCAACCTGGCCCGGCTGGTACGCCTGCCGCTGGTGCCGCTGTTCGGGCGAGGCGCGACCCGGCTGCAGCCGGTGCATGTGGACGACGTGGCCCGCGCCGCGGTGCGCCTGAGCGGCTCTCGCCCGGTGATGCGCCGACTCTTCGAGCTGGGTGGCCCCGAGATCCTCAGCTACCGCGAACTGGTCCAGCGGGTGGCGGCGCAGCTGGAGCGTCATCCGCGGCTGGTGCCGCTGCCCTTCCTCGCCTGGCGCCTGGCCGCCGCCCTGCTCTCCCCGCTGCCCTCACCGCCGCTGACCCGGGACCAGGTGCTGCTGATGCAGCGCGACAACCTGGCCGACCCGGACGCTGGGGGCTTCGCCGACCTCGGCATCGTGCCACGCACCCTGCATGACAGCCTGCCGCGCTGCCTGCCCGAAAACTGACGGGCCCGTGGGTGACGCAAAATGCGTCCCCGTCGGACAGCGCGCCGCCTGGCCGGCTATGCTGGGAAGGCGGGCCCACCTCCAGCAGGGCCTCGACCATCAGGGAGCCCAAGCCGTGAGCGACCAGAATCGGGTGATCGCCTTCTATGACGAGCGCATGCTGGCCCACGAGCCGAATATCGAGGCGCCATTTCTCCCGGGACGCATGGACACGCGAATTCGCTCGCTGCTGTCGGGTCTCGGGGTGCCCTGGAAGTACCCGGAACACCCCGCCAGGCTCACTGCCATCCGCCACTTCCTCGAACTCGAGCCGGTCCCCGGGGTGACCTTCGAGGCGGGCCTGGCCGCGACGCGCGAACAGCTGGCACGGGTCCACACCCTCTCCTATCTCGACAGCATCTTCCAGCTGCGCGGCAAGAGCACCTGGCTGGACGTGGACACCACGGCGGTGTCACCCGGCAGCGTCGAAGCGGCCGAGGTCGCCGCCGGCACGGCGATCGCGGCAGTGGAGGCGGTGATCGAGGGACGCGCGGAGAGCAGCTTCGCCCTGGTGAGGCCCCCGGGCCATCACGCCGAGCCGGTTCGCGCCCGGGGCTTCTGCCTGTTCAACAACGTGGCGGTAGCCGCCGCCCATGCCCAGGCGATACTGGGCTGCGAGCGAGTGATGATCGTCGACTGGGATGCCCACCACGGCAACGGTACCCAGGACATCTTCTGGGCCGATCCCGACGTGCTGCTCTTCGACATCCACCGCGGCGCACCCTTCTACCCCGGCACTGGCAACCTGGAGGAGGTCGGGGTAGGCCTCGGTGATGGAACCAACGTCAACGTGCCGCTACCGGCCGATGCCGGTGACGCCGCTTACCTCAAGGCGTTCCGCGAGATCCTGGTTCCCGCAGCGAAGTGGTTTCGACCCGACCTGATCCTGGTGTCCGAGGGTTTCGATCCCCACAGCCATGACCTGGCCCTGAATGTTTCCTATGACGGCTTTGCCGCCATGACCGGCATCCTCCAGGCCCTGGCCCGGGAGCAGCGCGGAGGTCGACTGGTCTTTGTGCTGGAGGGGGGCTACAACCTCATCTCCCTGTCACGCGGGGTCAGCGCGGTGCTGCGCGTGCTGGCCGGAGAGGCGCCGCCGGAGCCCGGGCAGCGCGGGATAGCCGAAGTGGAAGCCGCCGCTGCCTTCCATCGCGGCGCCTTCCTTGGACCAACCCCGGGCTGAGTCGGGAATCTGGAAAAAGGCCAGCGCCATGCAACCTCAGTCGCCCAGAGTGGCCAGACGATCCGCCTGAACCACCTCGATCCAGTAACCGTCGACGTCCTTCACGAAGACCACGTTCTTCATCTTTCCCTGGTCTGAACGCTTGACGAACTCGACATCGTTGGCGTCGAACCATGCCTCTGCCGCCTCGAGGTCAGGCACCGAGAAGCAGATGTGGCCAAAACCTTGAGGCTCGGCATTGCCGTCGTGATAGAGGCGTCCCTCCTGACCCTCGGTGCCCCAGTTGTGGGTCAGTTCCAGCAGGCCACGCTGGCTGAAGGTCCAGACGGTGCGCTCGCCGCTCTCCTCCGGTACCGACTCGCCGGCTTCCGGGCGGGCCAGAAAGTAGAGCGAGAACTGCATCTCTTCGAAGTCGAGGCGGCGCATGACGCGCATGCCGAACACCCGAGTATAGAAGGCCAGCGCCTTCTCGGGGTCCTTGATACGCAGCATGGTGTGGTTGAGACGAAAGCCGTCGGAGTCGGGGGTGGAGGGCTGCACACCGGGGTGCTGTTCGCCAGTAAAGGTCATGGGATCTCCTTGCAGTGTGGCTGGATAATGTCTTGCCGCTAAGGGTTATCGATGAAGAGCTGCCCCCGGCCAGGGACGGGGGCGAAGGGCTCAGACCTCACCGCGCTGCAGCAACTTCCCGATATGCTCGGCCTGGCGGATCGCCAGGGAAACGATGGTCAGGGTGGGATTCTCCGCCGCCGAGGTGGTGAACTGGCTGCCATCCGAGATGAAGAGGTTGGGGATCTCGTGGGTCCGGCCGTAAGCGTCGCAGACGCCATCCTCGGCGCGCTCGCTCATGCGGCAGGTGCCCAGGTTGTGGGTCGAGGGATAGGGCGGTACCTCGTAGATATCCTTCGCTCCCACCGAACGATACAGCTCGGCGCCCTGTCGGTAGCCATGGTCGCGCATAGCGATGTCATTCAGATGGTCGTCATAGTGAACATTGGCCACCGGCAGGCCAAAGCGGTCCTTAACCTCGGCGTTAAGGGTGACGCGGTTGCTCTGTTGCGGCAGGTCCTCACCCACCAGCCACATGCCCGCCATGTGAGCGTACTGGTCCATGGCTCCGGCGAAGCCCGGCCCCCAGGCGCCCGGGTCGAAGAAAGCCGCCATGAAGGGCAGGCCCAGTGCCAGGGTTTCCATTTCGTAGCCACCCACGAAGCCGCGGGCCGGGTCATGATGCGCCTCGTCAGAGATGATCCCCGCCATGGTGGTGCCCTTGTACATGTGCACGGGCTCATCGAAGGTCGCGTAGACCGAGCCGGTCATGTGGCGCATGTAGTTGCGACCCACCTGGCCGGAGCCGTTGGCCAAGCCGTCAGGGAAACGGCTGCTCTCGGAGTTGAGCAACAGGCGTGGGGTCTCGATGGAGTTCCCGGCGACAGCCACCAATCGCGCCTTCTGGCGCTGCTCCCTGCCCTCGGCATCGAAGTAGACCACCGCGTTGACCTTGCCGCTGTCATCGTGCTCGATGCGTACCACATGGGACTCAGGTCGCAGCTCCAGGTGACCGGTGGCAATGCCCTCGGGCAGCTCGGTGTAGAGGGTCGACCACTTGGCGCCCGTCTTGCAGCCCTGAAAGCAGAAGCCTCGCTGCTGGCAGGCAGCGCGGCCGTCACGGTTCTCGCTATTGATCGCCATGTGGCCAGTGTTGCAGGAATACCCCATCTTCTGGGCGCCGGCATACATCACCTTGAAGTTGTTGTTGCCCGGCAGCCCCTTGTTGTCGTTGGTGCGAGTCACCCCCATGCGTTTCTCGGCGCGATCATAGTAGGGGGCCAGGTCATCATAGGTGAGCGGCCAGTCAAGCAGATTGGCGCCATCGATCTCGCCGTAGGTAGTCAGCGCCGCGAACTCATGCGGCTGTATGCGCAGACTCGCCCCTGCCCAATGTACGGTGGTGCCACCCACCGCTTTGACGATCCAGGCTGGCAGGTTGGGGAAGTCGCGGGCCAGCCGCCAGCTTCCCGAGGTGGTGCGATTGTCCAGCCAGGCTAGCTGGGCAAAGGAGGCCCACTCGTCGGCAAGGAAGTCGCTACGAGTATGCAGGGCGCCGGCCTCCAGCACCACCACGTCGATGCCCTGCTGGGCCAGCTCGTTGGCCAGGGTGCCGCCCCCGGCACCGGACCCGATCACCACGACCACGCTGTCGTCGAGGGAGAAGGTCTGCTGCTTGTCCGTCATTGCCATTTCGGCGTCTCCAGAAAGGTTATTGTTGTGATCGAGAGGAGCGTGGCACTCAGCCGACCGACTCGGTGGGCAGGTAGCCGCCATCAGGCTTGGGCGGGTCCGGCAACCAGGTCAGGTCGTTGAACCCCTTGTTGATGTAGCCGACATCGCCCTCGGCCCCGCCGTAGCCGAAATGGGCATACGCCAGGGCGTTGTCGTAGAGCGAGACCACCGCATCGCCGCGGATCGCCTGGAAAAAGGGGGTGTTGGCCATGGCCGTCAACCGCTCCAGCCGCGTCGCCTCGTTCTGTCCTAGCCAGTCGCCACCGGAGGAGTCATCGAGGGCCTTGATACCATCGTGGAGCAGCGTGTGAACGTCGCCCGCCTCGGCCTTGGCGTCCAGGCTCTTGACCACGTGGGCGTAGACGGCATTCTCCAGGCCAGGATGGGGGAACATCTGCTTGGTGACCTCCAGCAGCACCTCTCCCTGGCGAGTGCTCAGGGTATCGAGCGGCATTGCCCAACTACGGGAGGGAGCGAGCAGCGCAATGGGACCGGCGGCGAAGGCAAGGGTGCCGGCCAGGACACCGCCACTTCCCTTGAGAAAGACACGGCGTGACAGGGTGGGTGAACTCATGGCTGACCTCTCCAGATTGGGGCACGGCGACCCTACGGCCTCGCACCGTCTCTTATTGTCATGGGGTGCCCGATAGGCCGGTGCACCTTGGGCCAGAATATGGCTTGCGGTGTCTGGATGGGTAACAGCAGAGTACTACATCGACGATGGTCTAATGCTAAAGGGCCACCACAGTCGGCAATGTCGAGGCGAGGCCACCGCCAAAGAACGACAAGAGTGAGAGAATCCATGTGCCACGTCTATGCATCCACCGCACCGGAACGTTATGAATGCACTACACGCTCAGTGCGGCTCCAGGGCAGCGTCACCAGCGTCCGGCTCGAGAACGAGTTCTGGGAGATCCTAGACCAGCTCGCCAGTGACCAGCGGCTCTCTACCGGCCAGTTCATAAGCGAGCTATATGGTGAGGTAATGACCACCAAAGGCGACGTGCCGAATCTTGCCTCCATGCTGAGGGTCGCCTGCGCCGTGCATCTGCATATTCGCGCCGAACCGGCGGCAAACAGTGCCTGAATCCCGGGGCACTATCATGCGCACCCGGGTGGGGACTCACTTGACCTCGACCTTGCGCCGAGTGGCCTTGTTGAGCTTGGGAAGGGTCAGCTCGAGGATGCCGTTCTTGAAACTCGCCTCGGCCTTGTCGGCGTCGATATCGCTGGGCAACGGTACGCTGCGACTGAAGGAGCCGGTGGTGATCTCCGAGCGATAGAACTCGCCCTCCTCTTCCTTGCTCTCCTGCCGGTGCTCGCCCTTGACGGTCACGCTGCGGTCGCTGACCGACACCTCGAGATCCTCGCGCTCGAAGCCGGGCACCTCGGCACGTACCACTACCTCGGCATCACGCTCGATCACATCGACCTTGGGCATGCCCTTGTCGAACCCGGCAAAGCGTTCCCACAGTGGGTGGTCGCGATGCAGCATGGGCATCCAGCCGCGATCGAAGACGTTATCGAAGAAGCGATCGAACTCCTGCAAGGGACTGACACTCCGCGACGCCGTTTTCGGAGCCGGGGACGTTTCCTTGGATTTCTTGGCCATACAGGCACCCTCCAGACGCTTGGCAACAGGTTGATGGCAGGACCCGGCACGCAGCTGCCGGCGACGTTCGTCACCACGCCCGCAATGGCAGGACCCTCAATCAGCAGCCTAGACCAGCCCCGCCCGCTCGCCTTGATACATGTCAAGCATGGCTCCCTTGCCTCCACCAACAAGGCAAAAGAAAAAACCATAACAACACTCCCCTGCGGAAAGAGTTGCCAACAGAGACGGAAAATGAAGAATAGCCGCCCGAACCCATCGCAAATCAGGCGACTTTCATGGAACTCTTCAACCGACTGGTAGACGGCGGCAATGGCCTGCTGTGGGGCAGCGTACTGATCTACCTGCTGATCGGCGCCGGTCTGTACTTCACCGTGATGACCCGCGGTATCCAGTTCCGCTACTTCGGCCATATGTTCAAGCTGCTGAGACACTCCCGCGAGGGGGACGGTGGCATCTCCTCATTCCAGGCGCTCTCAACCAGCCTGGCGGCTCGGGTAGGCACCGGCAACCTGGCCGGCGTCGCCGTGGCCATCTACTTCGGCGGCCCCGGCGCCATCTTCTGGATGTGGATGACGGCTCTGGTCGGCATGGCCACCAGCTTCGTGGAATCCACCCTGGCCCAGGCCTACAAGGTAGACCACGGTGACCAGACCTTCCGCGGCGGTCCGGCGCGCTACATCGAGCGTGGTCTGGGCCTGCGCTGGCTGGCCGTGCTCTTCTCGATCTGCCTGATCATTGCCTTCGGCCTGGCCTTCAACAGCGTACAGGCCAACTCCATCGCCCAGGCGATGCAGGAGGCCTTCGCGGTACCCACCTGGGCCATGGGCCTGGTACTGGTCGTGGTGGTCGCACCGATCATCTTCGGTGGCCTAAAGTCCATTGCCCGGGTCGCCGAACTGGTGGTGCCGCTGATGGCACTGCTCTACCTGCTGCTGGCGGTGACCGTGGTACTGCTCAATATCGGCGACCTGCCCGCAGCGCTGGGCACCATCATCAGGAGCGCCTTCGGACTCGAGCAGGCTGCCGGCGGCGCGGTGGGCTATGCGGTGGCCCAGGCCATCATGAACGGTATCAAGCGCGGGCTGTTCTCCAACGAGGCGGGCATGGGCTCGGCTCCCAACGCAGCGGCCACCGCCACCACTCACCCCAATCACCCCGCGGCCCAGGGCTTCATCCAGATGCTCGGTGTCTTCCTCGACACCCTGGTGATCTGCACCGCCACCGCGGCCATCATCATCATGGCAGGCCCCGAGCTGCTGGCCAGCGACCAGGCCAATGGCATCCAGCTCACCCAGATTGCACTCTCCCAGCACGTGGGCGAGTGGGGTGGCAAGTTCATCGCCATTGCCATCCTGCTGTTCGCCTTCACCTCGGTGATCGCCAACTACTCCTATGGCGAATCCAACGTGGAGTACCTGGCCGGACCGCGCCGCGCACCACTGGCCATCCTGCTCTATCGCCTGGCCGTGCTGGGAATGGTAATGGTCGGGTCCATGGCAAGCCTGGGAGCCATCTGGAACTTCGCCGACCTCTCCATGGGCATGATGGCACTGATCAACCTGGTCGCCATTCTGCTGCTCTCACCGGTGGCCTTCGCGCTGTTCCGGGACTATGAGCGCCAGCTCAAGGCGGGGCAGGACCCCATCTTCGACCCGAGCCGCTTCCCCAGGCTGGTCGACAAGGTCGACCCCAGGGCCTGGCCCGGGCACTGAGGCGAGCCCGTTAAGCGCCAGTTCATCACCGTAACGCCACGCCCATGCGTGGCGTTACTTTTTTCCCCGGGCCAACTAGAGGCCGACGCCGAACAGGGCCTGGGCGAGATGGCCGGTGAGGAAGGCGAGCCCCGCCGCGGCGCCCCCCATCAACAGGGTACGCACGCCGGAGGCCAGCACCGGCTGGTGGTAGACGAGACTCTTGCCCATGCCGATCAGGAAGAACATCACGCCGGCGAGAGCAAGGCTCGCCAGGAACTGGGTATTGGTGGCCAGGCCGGGCACGGCGTAGGGCAGCAGCGGTACCGCGCCCACCACCAGGAAGGCGGCAAAGGTCACAAGCCCCGAACGCAGAGGGCTCAGCCCCTCGGTCTGCAGGCCATGCTCTTCGCGCAGCATGGTCTCCACCCATAGCTCGCGGTCGCTGCAGATGGTCTCCACCACCTGCTCCAGCACCTCTCCCTTGAAGCCCTTGGCGATAAATATCTGGCGGATCTCCTCGCGCTCGCCATCGGGGATCACGTCGATATGGTGGTGCTCATCGCGGCGCACCCCGTCGACATGCTCACGCTTCGCCTTGATCGCCTCGTAGTTGCTGATCGCCATGCTGAAACCGTCGGCCAGCAGGTTGGCGAAGCCCAGCACCAGCGCCACCGTGGCCGAGAAGCCGGCCCCGAAGGCACCCGACACCACCGCAAAGGTGGTCACGCAGCCGTCGATGCCACCGAGGATGGCATCGGGCAGGCTCTGCCCAGCATTGCCGCCCTGCAGGCGGCGGCGAATGGCCTCGGGATGATGCTCCTGCTCCAGGTCGCCACGCTTGTGTCCTTGCATGCTGCTCCCCCGATTCACCGATATCCTCAATGCCAGCTTCGCATATCCGGTGACGCCAGGCAGCCACTGCTGAGTGGGGTCCGGTGCATGGTAAGCTGGGGCGACACCCTCATGGGAGCCTATCGCCATGACGCTGATTCACGCCATCCTGCAGGTTGCCCTCTCGGCCGCCCCCTGGCTGTTGCTGGGGCTGACCATCGCCGGCCTGATCAAGGCGCTGCTCCCCGAGCAGCTGCTGCAGCGCTGGATCGGCGGGCGCGGCGTGGCCAGCGTGACCCGCGCCGCCATCATCGGCGCTCCGCTGCCACTGTGCTCCTGTGGCGCCATTCCCACCGCCCTGGCACTGCACCGTGGTGGCGCCGCGCGCGGCCCGACCACCGCCTTCCTGATCGGCACCCCGGGCATCGGCGTCGACTCGCTGGCCATCAGCTATGCCCTACTGGGCCCCTTCATGGCCGTGGCCAGGGCACTTACCGCCGTAATCACCGCCATTGCCACGGGGCTGCTGGTCGGCACCACCGCAAGCGCTGCACCCGCCGCTCCTGCGGCAACACCAGCCGGCTCCGGCTGCTGCGCGAGCGGTGGCTGTGCCGGTTCGGGCAGCCAGCCCGAGGGTCCCGAGCCCCTCGCCCGGCGCCTGTCAGGCGGGCTGCGCTATGCCTTCAGCGATATCCTCGATGATATCAGTCGCTGGTTGCTCGTCGGCCTGGTAGTGGCCGGTGCCCTGATCGCCCTGGTGCCCGCCGAACAGCTCGCTGCCTTCGGCAGCGGGCTCCCCGCCATGCTGTTGATGGCGGTGATCGGCATTCCCATGTATCTGTGCGCCACCGCGGCCACCCCGATAGCCGCTGGCCTGTTGCTGGCCGGCGTTTCGCCGGGCACCGTGCTGGTCTTCCTGGTGGCCGCCCCCGTCACCAGCCTGGCTACCCTGGGGGTGCTGCGCCGGGAACTGGGGGGCCATGCGCTGATCGCCTACCTGGCCGGCATCCTGACCAGCGTGTTACTGCTGGGGCTGGGCACCGATGTCCTGGCCAATGTCTGGCAACTGAATATCCCGGATCAGGTCGAGGGGGTGCAGGAACTGCTGCCCGAATGGCTGGAAGCGGCGGCCCTGGTGGTACTGCTGGTACTCGCCATCAAGCCGCTGCGCCAGCGGCTGGGCGTCCTGCTTCCCCAGCGCGCCTGACCCACGTCTCGACACCCATCACGACGCGGGCGCCGGTCATGGCGCCCGCCATGCAAGGAGAACCAACGAATGAGCGATACCCCCTGGACGTCCGCCATGCCCGAGGAGCAGTTCGAGCTGATGCGCAAGATCCTCGCCGCACCAAGCCCCGTGGGGCTCGAAGGGGCCATGACCTACGGCGTGCTCAAGCCCCATTTCGAGCGCTTTGCCCCCGATGGCTGGCAACTCCACCAGTTCAAGGGGCACGCCGGTGTGGTGCTGGACACCCACCCGGGCCGTGACGACCTCTTCAAGGTGATGATCATCGGCCACGCCGACAAGATCCGCATGCAGGTGCGCTCCATCGGCGAGGACGGCAAGATCTGGATCAACAGCGACTCCTTCCTGCCCAACGTGCTGGTCGGCCATGAGGTGACCCTGTTCAGCGAGGACCCCGAGGCACCGGGAAGCTACCGCCGCATCGAGGGCGGCACCGTGGAGGCACTGGGCGCCATCCACTTCTCCGACCCCGCCCAGCGCAATGGTGACAAGGGCATCAAGAAGGAGCAGCTCTACCTCGACCTGCAGATCCATGGCGATAACAAGAAGCAGCAGGTGGAGAATCTGGGCGTGCGTCCCGGCGACGCTATCCTGCTGGAACGTCCCATCCGCCACGGCTTCAGCCCGGACACCTTCTACGGCGCCTACCTCGACAACGGCCTGGGCTGCTTCGTCACCGCCGAGGTGGCGCGACTGATCGCCGAGGCGGGCGGCACCGAGAAGGTCAGGGTGATGTTCGCCATCGCCAGCTACGAGGAGATCGGCCGCTTCGGCAGCCGGGTGCTGGCCGGGGAGCTCGAGCCGGACGCCATCATCGCCGTGGACGTCAACCACGACTACGTAGCCGCACCCGGCATCGGCGACCGCCGCATGCAGCCGCTGGAGATGGGCAAGGGCTTCACCATGTCGGTGGGCTCCATCGCCAGCGAGCAGCTCAACCGCATCATCGAGAGCACCGCCCGCGAGCATGCCATCCCCATGCAACGCGACGTCGCCGGCGTCGACACCGGCACCGACGGCATGGCCGGCGTGCTCGCCGCGGTGGACTGCGTGGCCACCTCCATCGGCTTCCCGATCCGCAACATGCACACCATCTCGGAGACCGGCAACACCCGGGATGTGGTGGCAGCGATCCACGCCATCACCCGTAGCTTGCAGGCCCTGGATGCCCTACCCGACCCGCACCGCGAGTTCCTCGACCACCATCCGCGCCTCGACCAGGCCGGTCCGCTGGGCCACCGTGGCGGCGAGAAACCGGCAGACCAGCAGAACTGACCGGCACACCGCAACGCCTGTCGTGACACCGACAACAGGGCCCCGCATGCCTGGCATGCGGGGCCCTGTCGCTGGCGGCATCCATCATGCCGGCGAGGAATGATGCACTGGCGTCATGGGGAGTGTGACAACGGCATTCACATTCGCTCAGGAAATCCGTTGCAGGGGGCTATCATGTGCCCACAGTCACCAGCCAGTGAGAGCGTCATGCAACCCTTCCTCGTCGACGTCTATGCTATCCACCCCCGCGGCCATGAGCAGCACCTCGGCGGCGGCATCTTCCACGCCACCAACGCTGGCGAGGCCGAGGAACTGGCCACCCAGGAATTCTGGCAGGCAAGGCTGGAGGATCAGGGCTTCGACATCGGCTTCCAGACCGACCAGCCCGAGACCGGTCACAAGGTGATGAGCCTGGAGAGCCTCAGGGCCTTCATGCCACGTCCCGCCTTCGCCTGAGCCGCACACAGCAACCCTTCGACCGCGCCGCCCTCTTGGGCGGCGCGGTCGTTTTGTATGGATTCATCACCTTGACCCGCTGGGGGTTACCACAACCCTTCCAGGGCCTCGGCCAGCACCGGCGCCATGGCGATGGCATTGCTCTGATGGGCAATACAGTCGGTACTCCACACTTCTCCTACGCCGGCCGAGCGAATCACCGCCAGGGCATCATCGGCAAACAGCGCATGGGTCAGGGCCAGGTCCACCGACGCCGCGCCCGCGGCAAGCAACGCCTCGGCGGCACGGGCCACGGTATGCCCGGAGCTCGCCACGTCGTCCATCAGCACCACCTGGCGCCCCGCCACAGGGAGTTCAGGGAGCTGGATCGACACGTCACGATCGCCGTGGCGCACCTTGCGGCACACCCCGAAGTCGCCGCCGGTGACCGCGGCGGCCTGGGCCACCCATTGCCGTGCCTCCTCGTCCGGGCCCAGCAGCAGTGCCGCGGGGCGCTTCTCGGCCACCAGTTCGGCCAGGCGTGGCGCGCCGGAGAGCGCGATGGCGTGCTCGAGGGGGATCGCCTGATCCAGGCGCTCGATGCGATGCAGGTGCGGGTCCACGGTGACCACGGCGTCGAACAGCTCGGCCAGGAATCCACCGACGATGGTCTGGCTGACAATCTCGCCGGGGTGGAAGGCGATATCCTGACGCATGTAGGCGAGGTAGGGCGCCACCAGCACCAGGTGCCTCACGCCCTGGCGGCGCGCATGGCGAGCCAGCAGCAGCAGCTCGACCAGCTTGTCGTTGGGTCGATCCAGGCTGCGGTAGACCACCAGGCACTCGGGGACGCCCCCTTCATCGCCGAAGGGCAGGGTCAGCTTGAGCTCGGCATCGGGGAAGCGGTGGCGCTCGACGGCCAGCGCCTCCATGCCGGCGGCGTCGGCCAGGCGCCGGGCCGCGGTGGCCTCGTCGGCGAAATGCAGCAGGGCACGTTCCTTGTCTCGACTCACGGGATCACATCTCCACGTTAAGGTGTATCAGCTCGTCACGCTGGCCAAGGGTCACGCCGCTGTCGCGCTCGCTGGACTGGTGGGCCAGCGACAGCTCGTTGCGGAAGGCGGCATAGACGGTATAGAGCGTCTGGCCGGCCCTGATCTCATCGCCCAGGCGCACGGCCATGTCGACTCCCGCCCCGACCGCCTTGGGCGCCCCGGCCAGCCTGGCGATGCGCGCCAGCTTGAGATTGTCGATGCCCACCACCACGCCATCCGCGGGTGCCACCACCGTGAAATGGTGCGACGCCAGAGGCGGGTTACCCGGATCGAAGGGCTTCGCCCCCTGGGCCTCGATGATCGCCTGCATCTTCTCCAGGGCGCGGCCTGAATCGAGGATATCCCGGGCGATACCGAAGCCGTCCCCGCCGCGCACGTCGGGGTCGAATTCCAGTATCCGACCGGCCAGGCGCAGCGCCTTCTGGCGCAGGTCCATGGGGGCGTCGGGATGGTTGGTCAGCACCTGCATCACGTCGCGGGCCTCGAGCATGGGGCCGATGCCGCGACCGATGGGCTGGCTGCCGTCGGTGATCACCACGTCCAGGGTCAGCCCCATGCGCCCGGCCACGAACTCGAACAGCTTGCGTAGCTGGCGGGCCTCGGGCATGGAGCGCACCTTGGCATGGGGGCCCACGGGGATATCAAGCAAAAGGTGGGTGGAGCCGGCGGCGACCTTCTTGGAGAGGATCGAGGCGACCATCTGGCCCGGTGAGTCGATGGAGAGCGGGCGCTCCACCGAGATCAGCACGTCATCGGCCGGCGAAAGCTGGCTGGTGCCGCCCCAGGCGAGGCAGCCGCGATGGGTACGCACAATCTCGCCCAGGGCGTCGAACGGCAGGTCGACGTTGGCCAGCACCTCCATGGTGTCGGCGGTGCCCGAGGGCGAGGTGATGGCTCGCGATGAGGTCTTGGGGCAGAGCAGCCCGTGGGCAGCGACGATGGGCACCACCAGCATCGAGGTCCGGTTGCCGGGGATGCCGCCGATGCAGTGCTTGTCGACCACCGGATGCTCGTGCCAGTCGAGGCGACGCCCCACCCGACACATGGCATCGCTGAGGTAGAAGATCTCCTCGCGATCCAGCTCGCCCAGGTCGCAGGCCACCACGAAGGCGGTCAGCTCGATCTTCGAGTAGCGCAGCTCGGCGATGTCCTGGATGATCGCCCGGTAGTCGTCGCGCTCGAGGCGCTCGCCACGGATCTTGCGATGCAGGGCGGGAATCGAGGCCGGCGGCTCGGCCTGGGAGACGCTCACCGGGCGCCCCTCCGCAAGTCCCAGCGAGGCGAAGGCGTCCTCGGAGAGGCCGAGCTGCTGGCAGTCGACGATGCTGGGGTCATCGACCACGTTGAGACTCGCCAGGATACGCTGGCCATTGGCGCGTACCTCCACCTTGGAGAGGGCCTGGAAGCCCTCGGCGCGGTAGAGATGGCACTCACGGTGCAGGTAGGCCACATTCTCGCGATAGGTATCGATGCCCACCCGCTTGAGGACCAGCGGCGAGAGGGTATCGTCCAGCGGTGCCACCGCGGGGGAACTCTTCTTCATGGCGTCGTCCAGGGAGGCATGGGTCCGGACCATCACGGATGGGTCGGATACCTTCATCCTACCAGCCACTCGGGCAGAGCGTCATCGCCACCGCGGCAAGGCGAGATCGGCCTGCTGCGACTGCTGAGCCGGTGCGCCGTGCCGTTAGCGCCACGGCGGTGTAGGCTCTGCCTGATGACATCGGCACGAGGAGAGAGGGATGCGTTTCGCGATCATGGGCAGCGGCGGCGTGGGCGGCTACTTCGGCGCGCGCCTGGCCGCAGCCGGCCACGAGGTCACCTTCATCGCCCGCGGCGAGCACCTGGCCGCCCTGCAGCGCGACGGACTGAAAGTCTCGAGCATCGAGGGCGACCTGCACCTGACCGAGGTGAAGGCTACCGACGACCCGCGCACCGTCGGCATGGTGGATGCCGTCATCGTGGCGGTCAAGGCGTGGCAGGTCAGCGAGGCCGCCGAGGCGATACGCCCCCTGGTGGGGGCCGAGACCCTGGTGGTCCCGCTGGAGAACGGTGTCGAGGCCGCCGATACCCTGGCCGAGGCACTCGGCGGGGAGAGCGTACTGGAGGGGCTGTGCGGGATCCTCGCCTGGCAGGAGGCCCCGGGGCATATCAGGCATGCCGGCGTCGCCCCCTTCGTGCGCTTCGGCGAGCGCGACAACCACACGAGCGAGCGCGCCGAGCGCCTCAAGGCCGCCTTCGATGCGGCCCATGGCGTCACCGCCGAGATCCCCGACGATATCCAGGCCGCGGTGTGGAGCAAGTTCCTGTTCATCTGCGCCATGAGCGGCATCGGGGCCATCACCCGCGCACCCATCGGCGTGACCCGCCGCCTGCCCGAGACCCGCGAGATGATCGAGCAGATACTCACGGAGATCGTCGCGGTGGCCCGGGCGCGCGGTATCGCCCTGCCCGAGGATGCCGAGGCGAGGGCGCTGGGCTTCATCGATGCCCTGCCCGAGGCGAGCACCGCCTCCATGCAGCGCGACATCATGGCCGGCCGCCCCTCCGAACTGGAATCACAGAACGGGGCCGTGGTGCGCCTGGGCCGCGAGGCCGGGGTGGCCACCCCGGTCAACGCCCTGATCCACTCGGCCCTGCTGCCCCAGGAGCGCAAGGCGCGGGGGGCTAACTGAGCCGCCGCCACGCTGACCTGCACAGGCCGGCCATCAGCCTGCCAGGGGACGGAGGCAACATGTCCCTTACGGCAGGCGCCCCTGGCGAGCCAGGCGTCGCCTCACCCAGGCGTCATACCCCCAGCGCAGCAGTGACTTGATGCCGGGGAGAGCGATCAGCCAGGCAAGGGGCCTGAGCCGCGGCACCCGGCGCATCAGCAGCACATAGGCATCGATGCCCTCGCTGATGCGCCCGTCCTCCTCCTCCACGTGCAGCGAGAGCAGTGCCGCCTGCGGGTCGACGCCCCTGGCCCGCAGCGCCTGCTGATGCTCGGTCACGTCGCACCACTGAACCTGCGCGCCCGCCTCCCCGGCCCAGCGCTCGTAGCGGGCACGGTCACGCCGGCAACCGGGGCAGATACCGTCGTAGTAGACCCTCAAGACGTCGTTACGCCCCCCTTGCATGACAGACCTCCGCTTCCCCGTGCCGACTGATCGAGACGCTGCATGCCGGCCATAGCCAAACTCCAATTCCCGAGTGGCATGCTCTTGCTTCACAATGGATCGCGACGCTTGCGAAGGCAATGCCATAGACAGGAGAGATTCATGAGCCAACGCATTCTGATGGTCCTTACCTCCCACGACCGCCTGGGCGACACCGGCAAGCCCACCGGCTTCTGGCTGGAGGAGCTGGCGGCACCCTACTATGCCTGCCTGGATGTCGGTGCCGAGGTGGTACTCGCCTCGCCCGCCGGCGGCCAGCCGCCGCTGGATCCCAGCAGCGACGCCGAGGAGAGCCAGACCGAGGCCACCCGGCGCTTCAAGCAGGACCCGCAGGCCCAGCAGCAGCTGGCCACCACCCGTCGCCTCGACGAGGTGAGCGCCGACGATTTCGATGCCATCTTCTACCCCGGCTGCCATGGCCCGCTGTGGGATCTGGTGGACAATCCCGACTCCATCCGCCTGATCGAGACCTTCTGGGCCCAGCAGAAGCCCGTGGCGGCGGTGTGCCACGCCCCCATCGTGCTGCTCCATGCGCGCGACGCCGACGGGGAGCCGCTCGTGCGAGGCCGCCGGGTCACCGGCTTCACCAACGGCGAGGAGGACGCCGTGGGGCTGACCGAGGTGGTGCCGCAGCTGGTGGAGGAGGCCTTGAAGGCCGCCGGCGCCGACTACTCCAAGGCAGATGACTTCGCGCCCTATACCTGCCGCGACGGCCGCCTGATCACCGGCCAGAACCCGCCCTCCTCGGAGCCTGTCGCCAGGGTGCTGCTGGAGGCACTGGCCGAGTGATCGCCTGACCACCTGGCAGCGCCCCACCCAGGTCAGGAAATGACGACGCCCCGGCATCCATCAGGATACCGGGGCGTCTTCGTCTTGACCGGAGATGATCAGCCGCGACGGTAGGTGCCCACCAGGCGGTTCATGCCCAGCAGGTGCGGTTCGACCTTGACCAGCAGGTCACGCAGCGAGAGCCCTTCGGGCAGGTCATCGGTGGGCCTGTCCAGCGCCAGCACCCAGAAGTAGTAGCGATGGGTACCGTGCCCTTCCGGAGGCATGGGGCCGCCGTAGCCCAGCTTGCCGAAGTCGTTCTTGCCGCGAGTCCCCACGCGGGTCGCCTCCTCCAGGCTGCCGGTGGAGGCCGGAATGTTGTAGAGCACCCAGTGCACGAAGCCGTAGGTGCCATTCTGCACCAGCGGGGCGTCCGGATCGTGGCAGATCAGGGCGAAGCCCTTGGTGCCCTTCGGGGCGTCCTGCCAGACCAGTGCCGGCGAGAGATCATCGCCTTCACCCGTATGCTTGGCAGGAATGGCACCCCCGTCCTCGAAGGCGGGGCTGGAGAGTCGCAGGGTCGACAGGGCGAATGCCATGGATGATCCTCCTGATGAAAGCGAATAAGTGCCGATGTAGCCTGGGAAACAACCGAGGAGCTGTCAATATGCCCAAGCGTCTGCTGATCGTCGCCCATGCCCCCTCCCCCAACACCGCCAGGCTACGCGAGGCCGCCGAGCGTGGGGCGTGCCATCCCGATATCGAGGACGTGGAGATCAACGTCAAGGCACCGCTGGAGGCCGGCCCTGAGGATGTGTTGACCTGCGATGCCATCCTGCTCGGTACCACGGAAAACCTGGGTTACATGAGCGGAGCACTCAAGGACTTCTTCGACCGCAGCTACTACCCGGTGCTGGAGGAGAAGCAGGGGCTGCCCTGCGCGCTCTATATCCGCGCCGGCCATGACGGCACCGGCACCCGACGCGCCGTGGAGGGCATCATCACCGGCCTGCGCTGGAAGTGGGTGCAGGAACCGCTGACCCTGCGCGGCGAGTGGCAGGAGGACTTCGTCGGCCAGGTGGAGGAACTGGGCATGGCCATGGCCGCGGGGCTAGAGGGCGGCATGCTGTAGCTTTGGCACTTGCAAACGCAAGCGGCGGCGGTCCAGAGAGCGCCGCCGCTTGTATTCAGGGAAACCCGAGGCCCTACTTCAGCCGTTCGAACACCGTGGCCACGCCCTGGCCCATGCCGATACACATGGTGGCCAGGCCCAGGGTGGTGTCGCGCTCGCGCATCACGTTGAGCAGGGTGGTACAGATGCGCGCGCCGGAGCAGCCCAGCGGGTGGCCCAGGGCGATGGCGCCACCATGCAGGTTGACCTTCTCCTCCATGACATCACGCAGCCCGAGATCCTTGAGCACCGGCAGCGCCTGGGCGGCGAAGGCCTCGTTGAGCTCCACGGTGTCGAGATCGTCGGCCGTGAGGCCGGCGGCCTTGAGCGCCTTCTTCGAGGCCGGCACCGGGCCATAGCCCATGATGGAGGCGTCACAGCCTGCCACGCCGGTGGAAAGCACCCGAGCGATGGGCTCGAGACCCAGCGCCTGGGCGCGCTCGTAGCTCATCACCGCCATGGCCGAGGCGCCCACCGAGAGCGCCGAGGAGGTGCCCGCGGTGACGGTGCCGCCACGCGGGTCGAAGGCCGGCTTGAGCTCGGCCATCTTCTCCAGGCTGGCATCGGCACGGATCACCTCGTCTCGCTTGACCAGGGTACGGAAGCCATTGGCATCGTGCCCCTCCACGCCGATGATCTCGTTGTCGAAACCGCCCTTCTCCATGGCCGCTTGGGCACGCTGGTGAGAACGCACGCCGAAGGCGTCCTGCTCCTCACGGGAGACGCCATGCATCTTGCCCAGCAGTTCGGCGGTCAGGCCCATCATCATCGCCGCCTTGGCGACATGCTTGCTGGCCGACGGATTGACGTCGACACCGTGGGTCATGGGCACGTGCTCCATGTGCTCCACGCCACCGATCACGTAGAAGTCTCCCATGCCGGCCTTGATATTGGCCGCAGCGATATGCAGCGCGCTCATCGAGGAACCACACAGGCGGTTGACCGTCTGGGCCGGCACGCTGCGCGGAATGCCGGTCAGGATCGCCGCGTTGCGGGCGATGTTCATGGACTGCTCCAGGGTCTGGTTGACACAGCCCCAGATCACGTCGTCAACCTCTGCCGGATCGAGGCCGGCATTGCGCTCGAACAGCGACTGCATGACGGCGGCGGAGAGGTTCTCGGCGCGCACGTGTCGGAAGGCGCCGTTCTTGGCCTTGGCCATGGCGGTACGCACACAGTCGACCACCACGATATCTCTCGGATTCAGACTCATTGCTTGCGACTCCTGTTGTCGTGGCGGGGATCAGGCCTGGGCCGGGGCCTGGTTCCGGGTGTCGTAGAAGCGCTCGCCGGCAGCGGCCATTTCGCGCAGCTTGTCGGTGGGCGCATAGAGGGCACCCAGCTCCTTGGCCAGGTCGTCGGCCAGCGCGACGAAGGCATCCACGCCCATGGCGTCGATGTAGCGCAGCGCCCCCCCACGGAACGGCGGGAAGCCGATGCCGTAGATCAGCGCCATATCGGCCTCGGCCGGGCTGCCGACGATGCCATCCTCGAGGCAGCGCACGGCTTCCAGGCACAGCGGCACCATCATGCGCGCGATGATCTCCTCGTCGCTGAACTCGCGGCTCTCCCTGGCCACCCCCTTGACCAGCTCGATGGCGGCCTCGTCGCGCACCTTCTTCGGCTTGCCGCGGCGATCCTCCTCGTAGGCGTAGAAGCCTTTGGCATTCTTCTGGCCCAGGCGGTCGTTCTCGAACATCATCTGGATGGCGCTCTGGCTGTCGCCTTCACCCTTGGCGCCACCGCCCAGGCTGCCCATGCGCTCCGGGAAGCCCTCGGCCATCACCTCGCCGGCGTGCACCGCGGTATCCAGGCCCACCACGTCGAGCAGGTAGGCGGGGCCCATGGGCCAGCCGAACTTCTCCATCACCTTGTCGACCCGCGCGAAGTCGGCGCCCTGCTCCATCAGCAGGCTGAAGCCGCCGAAGTAGGGGAAGAGCACCCGGTTGACCAGGAACCCCGGACAGTCGTTGACCACGATGGGGGTCTTGCCCATGGCCCGGGCGTAGGCCACGGTGGCGGCCACGGCGGCATCGCTGGTCTGCTCGCCGCGGATCACCTCCACCAGTGGCATGCGGTGCACCGGGTTGAAGAAGTGCATGCCGCAGAAGTTCTCGGGGCGCTTGAGGTTCTGTGCCAGGCGCGTGATGGAGATGGTGGAGGTGTTGGAGGTCAGGATGGTCTGCTCGCTCACCTCGGCTTCCACCTCGGCCAGTACCGCCTCCTTGACCTTCGGGTTCTCGACCACCGCCTCGACCACCAGGTCGACGTTACCGAAGTCGCCGTAGGCGAGGGTCGGACGAATATTGGTGAGCCGCTCGGCCATCTTCTCGGTGGTGAGCTTGCCACGCTCTACCTGCTTGGCGAACAGCTTGCGCGCCTCCTTGAGGCCAAGCTCGATGGCGTCGTCCTTGATGTCCTTCATCAGGATCGGCGTGCCCTTGCTGGCACTCTGGTAGGCGATACCGCCGCCCATGATCCCGGCTCCGAGCACGGCGGCCTGCTTGACCGGGCGCGCCTGCTTCTCGTAGCGGGCCCCCTTCTTCTTGACCACCTGGTCGTTCATGAACAGGCCGACCAGGTTGAAGGCCACCTCACCCATCGCCAGCTTGACGAAGGCCTTGGACTCGATGGCCTGGGCCCGGGCGCGCTCCTCGCCGGCGCCCTTCTGGATCACCTTGATCGCCTCTACGGGCGCCGGGTAGTGCGGGCCCGCCTTGCCGGCCACATAACCCTTGGCCGTCTCGAAGGCCATCATCTGCTCGATCGGCCCCAGCTTGAGTGGCTGCTGCTTCTCGGCGCGGCGGGCCCGGTAATCCAGCTCACCGGCGATGGCGCGGGCCAGGATATCGCGGGCCGCCGCCTCCAGCTGCTCGGCCGGCACCACGGCATCCACAGCGCCCATCTTCAGGGCGACATCGGCCCGGTTCTGGGTGCCGCCGGCGATCCACTCGACGGCATTGTCGGCGCCGATCAGGCGCGGCAGGCGCACGCAGCCACCCCAGCCGGGCAGGATGCCGAGCTTGGTTTCGGGCAGGCCGATCTGGGCACTCTCGCTCATCACCCGGAAGTCGGTGGTCAGCAGCACCTCGCAGCCACCGCCCAGCGCCAGGCCATTGATGGCGGTGACGGTGGGGAACGGCAGGTCCTCGATGGCATTGAAGATCCCGTGGACCCGCACCAGCATCGACTCCAGGAAGTCTCCCCCCTTGCCGAACATGGCCTGGAACTCGGTGATGTCGGCGCCGACGATGAAGGCCTCCTTGGCGCTGGTGAGCAGCAGGCCCGCCAGACCACTCTCGCCTTGCAGCGCCTTGACCGCTTCATCCAGCTCGGTGACCACCGCGCTGGAGAGCTTGTTGACCGACTCGTCCTGCAGATCGAAGGTGAGCGTGGCGATATCGTCATCGCCGCGCACCACCGTGATGGCATTGCCCTGATAGATCATTCCGCGAATCTCCCGATTTCATACGGCCGTTTGAATGCCCACAGCTTGGTTCAGCCTGGCGCCCGCGTCAAGTCTCTTCGCCAGCGACTCGATACTCCCGGCGGGCGGCGACTCCATATGCCGAGTGCTAGTCTGCTAGGGTGCCAGCCGACCGAGATGCGAATGTCCCACCCCGACAATACGCCAGCCACCAGCCGAGCCGCTCGCCTGCAGGCCTGTGCCGAAGCACTGATCCACCGCCTGCGCCCCTGGAGCTGGCTGTGGCCGCCCATTGCCTTCGCCGCCGGCCTCGGCAGTTTCTTTTTGGTGGAGCGCCAGCAGTGGCTCGGCGCGCTGCTCGCGCTGGGGATGCTCGGCGCCTGGCTGCTGCTGCTCTCGGAAAGCCTGATCGGTCGGCTGCTGGCGCGACGCGGCTATCCCACCCTGCCGCGCACGGTGACCCAGTTCATTGCCCAGATGATCCACCAGGAGACGCTGTTCTTCTGTCTCCCCTTCCTGCTGGCCACCACGGTGTGGCGCAGCGGCCAGGCGCTGTTCACCCTGCTGATCATCACCATGGCGCTGTTCTCCGTCCTCGACCCGCTCTACCACCGGGTCGCCGAGCGGCAGCGCTGGTTCTACTTCGCCTTTCACGCCCAGTGCGTCTTCCTGGTGGTGCTGGTCACCCTGCCCACCCTGCTGCACCTCACCACCTACCAGAGCCTGCTGCTGGCCATCGCCGCCATGCTGCTGTTCAGCCTGCCGAGCCTCTTGCACCTCACCGCTGCAAAGCGTGGGAGGCGCTGGCTGATGGTGCTGGTCCTGCTGCCGCTGCTGGCGGGAGCAGCTTGGGCGGGACGCATCTGGGTGCCACCGGCCAACCTGTGGATCACTGCAACCGCCCTCTCGCCGGGCTTCGACGAGTCCGCTCGAGCGCCAAGTGGCGAGTTGCGCCTTACCCCCGAGGCACTGAGCAGCCAGGGGCTGTTCGCCTACACGGCAATCCGGGCCCCTCGCGGCTTGCGTGAGGAGATCCAGCATGTGTGGCGCCAGAATGGCCAGGAAGTGGACCGGATTCCGCTGGTGATCGAGGGGGGCCGCGAGGCGGGCTACCGCGCCTGGAGCCACAAGCAGAATTTTCCCGAGTCGCCCGCGGGGCGCTGGCGCATCGATGTGATGACCGAAGGTGGCCAGCGCATCGGGGTGATCCGCTTCCAGGTGGCCGAGGATGCGTCGGCCACCCTGGCCGATGGGCATCCGCGGCGGCCAGCGGGCCTGCCGGGGCTGGCATGGCGGCCCCACGCCCCGGGCGATGGTGAGGCCGAGAGCGCAGACAAGGCATCACAGGAGGCCGCCATGGAGCAGACGCCGGGCGACGCCGAAAGTGACAAGGGAGAGAGCGAGATCAGCCCCGCCGATACACCGGCGCCGGCAACTGCAGGGAAAAGCGAATGATAAGCCCGCTTGCAATCCACGCAGGGGGTTCCGACAATTCAGGCAGATTTCCTGAACCGAAGGCCCAACGTCCATGCAAGAGAACATCGGGTTCCAGCTCAGCCGTTTGCCCCGCCTGTGGCGTGCGGTCATCGACGAGCGCCTCGCCCCACTGGGACTGACCCAGACCCGCTGGGTCACGCTCTACCACCTGTGGCGGCTGGGTGATGGCCAGCCCCAGTGCGACCTGGCCCGCGCCATCGGCGTCGAGGCCCCCTCGCTGGTGCGTACCCTCGACCAGCTCTCCGAGCAGGGCCTGGTGGAGCGCCGCCCCTGCGACCAGGACCGTCGCACCAAACGCGTCTATCTCACCGCCGCGGCCACGCCGCTGCTCGAGCGCATCGACGACGTGGTGCGAGAGGCACGCAACGAGATGCTCGCCGGCCTCGATGAGTCCGAGGTGACCACCCTGACCGATCTGCTGTCACGCATCGAGGACAATGGCCTGGCGTTACAGGCGCGGGAGAATGAGGCGCACGGCTAGACGGCGGGCGGTACCGGCGGACCGGAAGCCTGTGGGTCATCGGGCCGCCCCGCCAGGCCATCACGCAGGGCCTCGAAATCCTCGAGATAGGTCGAGAAGCGCTCATAGCCCTGGGATTCATGCCACCACAGGGTCAAGGCCCGGGCATCGGACTCCACCACCAGGGCATCCTGGGGCAACCGCTCCAGCAGCCGCTTGAGCCTCGCCTCCAGCGCGTCGGGCAGGGGCCGCAACGGCTCCTTGCGCCAGCGCCAGTCATGGGCGAAGGGCTTGAGCGCTTCGGCCGCATGCGAGCCGCGGACCAGCATGAAATCCGGCCCCGGCCGCTGTGGCGGATAGGGCCAGCGATAGGCCGGCATCGGCACCTTGTCGCCATGCAGCGGCGGCACCTGCAGCGTCACCTTGAGTCCGGTCTGCATGGCCGCGTTGCGGAGTGCCGCAACGCGCTTCTGCCGCGGGCTGGGCTTGAGCCACATCACCGGCGAGATCACCAGCAGCATGGCCAGCACGATGAACAGCCAGATCATCGGCGTCTCTCCTTCGGGTTGATACGCAACAATGGATGCGAAATGGTTGATATAGACCGTTGTCTTGCCGGATCAGCCGGCCTAGAGTGATGGCATCACCATAGACCGCACGACATCTGTCGAGGAGCCCTCCCATGAGCAACGAATATCGTCACGTCCTGGTCGCCGTCGACCTGACCAAGGATTCCCATCGGGTACTGGAGCGCGCCGCCCAGATCGCCGACCGCAACCAGGCCAAGCTCTCCATCATGCACACCCTGGAGCCGCTGGGCTTCGCCTATGGCGGCGACATCCCCATGGACCTGACCAGCATCCAGGACCAGCTCGACGAGCATGCCAAGCACCGTCTCGCCGAGATCGCCGATCCGCGCGTGGCCAAGGAGGACCAGCACGTAGTGGTGGGCATGCCCGACACCGAGATCCACCGTTTCGCCGAGGAGCACGACGTCGACCTGATCGTGGTCGGCTCCCATGGCCGTCACGGCTTTGCCCTGCTGCTGGGCTCCACCTCCACTGGCGTTCTCCACGGCGCCCAGTGCGACGTGCTGGCCGTGCGCGTGGGCCAGAAGGGCGAGAAGAGCGAAGAGTAATCGCCTACTGTCGCCCCATTTCTCTAGGCGCCCTCCGGGGCGCCTTTCTCATGCCTCGCCAGACGCCTGGGCCTCCAGCTCCATCCAACGCTCCATGGCCGCATCGAGCTCGGCCTGCCGCGCGGCGAGGGCCTCCAGCGTGGCGGTCACCTCACCGGCCTCCCGCTGATAGAAGCCCGGATCACCGACCTGGGCCTCGAACCCGGCGACCTCCCCCTCAAGCCGTTCGATCTCCGCCGGCAGGCCGTCGAGTTCGCGCTGCAGCTTGTAGGAGAGCTTGGCGGGCTTCCTGGAGGCACCCTTGTCAGCGGCCGACGCCTGGCCGGCCGAGGCTGACTTCTCCGTCCCCTCGGCCACAACCGTCGTGCCCCCCGATGGCGACGGCTCCGCCACCGGCTCGGCGTGCTGGCGCGCCGCCCCTTCCCAGGGGGCAGGCGGCAGACTGCCGCCCTGGCGCACCCAGTCACTGTAGCCACCCACATATTCGCGCACCCGGCCCTCGCCCTCGAAGGCCAGCACGCTGGTGACCACGTTGTCCATGAAGGCCCGGTCGTGGGAGACCAGCAGCAGGGTGCCGTCGAAGTCGAGCAGCAACTCCTCGAGCAGCTCCAGGGTCTCCACGTCGAGATCGTTGGTGGGCTCGTCGAGGACCAGCACGTTGGCGGGCTGGGTGAACAGCTTGGCCAGCAGCAGGCGATTGGACTCGCCGCCGGAAAGCGCCTTGACCGGCTGCCGCACCCGCTCCGGGGTGAACAGGAAGTCCTGCAGGTAGCTCATCACGTGGCGGTCGCGGCCGCCCACGCTGATGCGGTCGCTGCCCTGGGCGACGTTGTCGTAGACGGTCTTCTCGGGCTCCAGCCCGGCACGCAGCTGGTCGAAATAGGCCACCTGCAGCTTGGTCCCGAACTGCACCTTGCCCTCGCTCGGCTGAAGCTCTCCGAGCAGGATCTTGAGCAGCGTGGTCTTGCCGGCACCGTTGCGGCCGATGAAGCCGATGCGGTCGCCGCGCTGCACCTCCAGCGACAGGTCGCGGATCACCGGCTCGCCGGCAAAGCGCTGGGTGACGTGCTCGAGGCTCACTACCCGCTTGCCGCTGCGCTCGCCGCTATCGACGGAGAGCGCGGCCTTGCCCTGGCGCTCACGTCGCTCGCTGCGCTCACGGCGCAGCTGCTCCAGCGCCCTGACCCGGCCCTCGTTGCGGGTGCGTCGGGCCTTGATGCCCTGGCGGATCCAGGCCTCCTCCTGGGCGAGCTTCTTGTCGAATTCGGCATGCTCGCGGGCCTCGACTTCCAGCTCATGGCTCTTCTGCGCCTGATAGGCGGCATACTCCCCGGGATAGCGGCCCAGCCGCCCGCGATCGAGCTCGAGGATCGCCGTGGCCAGCCTCGACAGGAAGGCACGGTCGTGGGTAATGAAGAGCACGGCACCACTGAAGTCCAGCAGCTGCTCCTCCAGCCAGGCGATGGTGTCCAGGTCGAGGTGGTTGGTGGGCTCGTCGAGCAGCAGCAGATCGGGCTCGGCAACCAGCGCCCGGGCCAGCGCCACACGGCGACGCCAGCCACCGGAGAGGTCTGCCATCTCGGCCTCGGCGGGCAGGCCGAGGCGGGTCAGCACCACATCGATGCGCTGGTGGAAGGACCAGCCGTCGATGGCCTCGAGCCGCGTCTGCAGCTCGGCCATGCGGCGCATGTCGGGCTCATCCTCGTGGATCAGGTGGTGGTACTCGGAGAGCAGCTCGCCGGCCTCGGGCAGTCCACCCGCCACCATGTCGAAGATGGTCTGGCCGGAGGCCTCCGGAAGGTCCTGGGCCAGCACGCCGATCTTGAGCCCGGGAGCACGCCAGATATTACCGCCGTCGGGCAGGATCTCGCCGGCCACCAGGCGCAGCAGCGTCGACTTGCCGGTGCCGTTGCGCCCCACCAGGGCCAGGCGCTCGCCCTTCTGCAGCACCAGGTCGGCGCCGTCGAGAAGCACATGGGTACCATAGGCCAGTTGCAGCTGTTCCAGACGTAGCAGGGTCACGCGGGGTCCTCCTCGATCGACAGGGCGCCCAGTGTAACTCAAGCGTGCCCGGACGTGGCCGTGGCCTCCGTCCGACGGGTAGAATAGCGCCCCCTGCCGACCCCCACTGCACAGGAGCCAAGGCGTGGCCGACACCTTCGATGACTTCCTGCCCGAGGCGCTGCGCTTCACCTCGCCCAGCCCGCTGGTCGACATCGGCGCCAACCTGACCCATGACAGCTTTGCCCGGGACCTGCCGGCGGTGCTGGCCCGGGCCCGGGCGGCCAACGTGACCACACTGATCCTCACCGGCACCGATCGCGAGCACGCCGAGCAGGCGGTAGCCATGGCCCGCCAGTACGCCGGCGAGGGCCTGGCACTGCATGCCACCGCCGGGGTCCACCCCCACGATGCCAGCCGCTGGGATGCCGGACTGGCCGCCGCCATGGCCGAGCTGCAGCGCCAGCCAGAGGTGGTGGCCGTGGGCGAGTGTGGCCTCGACTTCAACCGTAACTTCTCGACCCCCGCCGAGCAGGAGCGCGCCTTCGAGGCCCAGCTGGGGATGGCAGCGGAGAGCGGCAAGCCGCTGTTCATCCACGAGCGCGACGCCGGCCAGCGCATGCGCGAGATGCTGCATGCATGGCGCGACGAGATCGGCGATGCCGTGGTGCACTGCTTCACCGCCGACCGTGCAACGCTGTTCGGCTATCTCGATCTGGACCTGCATATCGGCCTGACCGGCTGGCTGTGCGACGAGCGCCGTGGCCACCACCTGCGCGAGCTGGTCGCGGAGATCCCCGCCACGCGGCTGATGGTGGAGACCGACTGTCCCTACCTGCTGCCGCGCAACTTACCTGCCAAACTCAAGGGCAGACGCCATGAGCCGGCGCTGCTGCCCTGGATCCTGCGCGAGATCGCCCACTGGCGCGGCGACAGCGAGGCCGAACTGGCGGCGGCTACGACCACAACGGCCCGGCGCTTCTTCCGACTGCCGGCCGACGCTTCCCGCGAGGCGAGCCGCGGCGACACGACACCATGAGGACACCCGACATGCCACCCAAAGGCGATGACACTTCGATCCCCGGCTTTATCGCCGTGGAGACCGGCGATGAGGGCGGGCTGCCGCTGGCGATCGCCTGGACGCTGCCCGATGGCCGCGTCAAGCACACCCTGATCCAGCCCGAGGACGAGTGGCTGGAGGCCGAGCTGGTCTCGCTGGGCGGCTACAGCCTCGAGGAACTCGGTAGCATGGGGGTGAGCCCGCTGGACGTGATCCGCGAGCTGGAAAACGACCATTTCAGCGCCACCCTGTTCACTGCCGGCGTCGGCGACGACGAGGCGGCCCTGTCACAGCTCTTCGATACCTACGGGCTGGATCCCTTCGTCGAACTGGCCCCCGCGGAGAGCCTGTATGACGACCTCGACCCCGGCGACTGGTCGCGGGCACGCGGCGAGCTGTTCGGCGAACTGGGCCTCGAGCCACTGCGCCCGGAGCATGAGGTAGAGGTGATGCTGCGGCTGCATCAGCGGCTCAACGGCGGCGACGCGGACTAAACGACCGGCTATCGCCCCAGCAGCTCCCGGGCACGCACCACGATGTCCTCCACGGCTGGCAGGGTCACGGTGGCGGCGCGCCCCAGGGGAATGAAGCTGTCCTCGGCGGTGAGTCGCATCACCTGCCTGCCGTCCAGGCCATGCTCCACCAGCCCGGTCACCAGCTCCTCGCTCGGCGAGCCCGAGCGACGGCACTCGTCGACGATCAGCACCCGCGCGCAGTCGGCCACGGCGGCATGCACGGCATCGTGGTCGATGTCGGTGAGCCAGCGCAGGTCGACGATGCGCAGCGCGACTCCCTCGGCCTGCAACCGCTCCGCGGCCTGCCGCGACAGGTAGACGCCGTTGCCGTAGGTGACGATGGCCAGGTCCCGGCCGGTGCCCCACTGGCCCAGATCACCCACCGCCAGGCGATGTTCGGGACCCGGATCGGCGAAGCACCAGGCGCCGTCGCCCTCCCCGAGCAGGTCGCGGGTGTGGTAGAGGGCGATGGGCTCGATGACCACCACCACCCGCTGCTCCTCGTCGGCCAGGCGCACCGCCTCCTGCAGGAGCCCCACCGCATCGGCCCCGTTGGAGGGGCAGGCCACCAGCAGTCCCGGAATGTCGCGCAGCACGGCGATGGCGTTGTCGTTGTGGAAGTGCCCTCCGAAGCCCTTCTGGTAACCCAGCCCGGCGATACGCACCACCATGGGGTTGGTGTACTGCCCGCTGGAGAAGAAGCTGAGCGTGGCCGCCTCGCCGCGCAGCTGGTCCTCGGCGTTGTGCAGGTAGGCCAGGAACTGGATCTCGAGGATCGGCACCAGGCCATTCTGGGCCATGCCGATGCCGAGCCCCAGGATGCTCTGCTCGTCGAGCAGAGTATCGATCACCCGATGCGCCCCGAATCGCGCCTGCAGTTTCTGGGTCACCCCGTAGACGCCGCCCTTGCGACCGATGTCCTCACCCGCCATGACCAGGTGCGGGTAGCGGCCCATCAGCCGCTCCAGGGCGCGATTGAGACGCCGCGCCAGGGTGTCGGGGGTGACATCGACCGTGCCCTGCCAAGGCGCGATACGCGACGGCCGAGGCGGCGGCACGATACTCGCCATCACCTGCTCCGCACTCGTCAGACGCGGACGGCCGATCGCCTCCTCGGCACGGCGCGCCACCTGCTCACGCAGGTCATGATAGCGCTGGGCTATGGCGTCGCGACTCAGGACGTCGTGGCGGCGCAGCAGGCCGGCAGTGACCAGCAGCGGGTCGCGAGCCTCATCGGCCTGGATGCGCGCGGGAGAAAGATACGCCTGCTGGGCATCGGAGCCGGCGTGGCCGAAGAGGCGTACGCAGCGCATATGCAGGAACACCGGCCGCCGCCGGGTGCGCGCGATATGCACCGCCTCGCGTGCCGCCCGCCAGGTATCGAGCAGGTCGAGGCCATCGCAGGCAAGGTAGTGAACGCCGGGGCGTGACGTCATGCTTGCCGCGATCCACCCGGCGGGCGTGGGGGTCGAAATGCCGATGCCATTGTCCTCGCAGAGCCACACCAGCGGCATCGGCAGGCCCTGGTAGGCGCTCCAGGCCGCGGCATTGAGCGCCCCCTGGGCGGTGGAGTGGTTGAAGGAGGCGTCCCCGAAGCTGCACAGCACCACCCCATCATGGGGCCACTGGCCCGCGACTCCCAGGCGTTTCGCCAGAGCCAGGGAGTGGGCGGTGCCCATGGCCTTGGGCAGGTGGGAAGCGATGGTGCTGGTCTGGGGCGGCACATTGAGCACCCTGGAGCCCAGTACCTTGTGGCGGCCACCGGAGATCGGGTCCTCGGCACAGGCCGCGAAGCTCAGCAGCAGATCGCGCAGCGGATCCTGCCCCGGCACCATGCGTGCGCGCTGGATGAAGAAGGCCGCATCACGGTAATGGAGGAAGGCGGGGTCGGTGTGTCGCAGCGCCATGGCCACGGCGGCATTGCCCTCGTGGCCGGCGCTGCCGATGGTGTAGAAGGCCTCGCCACGCGCCTGCAGGCGGCGCGCCTGGAGGTCCAGGTGGCGGCTCATCAGCTGCGATTCGAACAGCTCGATCAGGGCCTCGGGGGAGAGTCCTGCCTGCGCCAGGCTCAGGGCCTGCTCGGCAGCGGGCCAGTCGTCCTGGCCCAGGGCCTCGAGGAAGCGTTGCTCCTGCGGGTGCGGATCGGGGTACACGGTGACTCCATCGGCCAGCGATAAAACATACACCCTAGCCCGCTCGCGGCCGCTGCGAACAGCACCCGCCGACTCACGCTTGCCAACGCTTCAGGCCGGCTCGACCTGCAGCCGGTCGCGACCGGCCGCCAGCGCCTCGTCGAGTGCTGCGCCGTCGCGGTAGAAGGTCGTCAGGGCAGTGCGCAGCGCCTCGGCCCGAAGTGGCAGGCCCTCGCTCAGATAGCGCCAGGCACGCGCCTCGACCTTGGCATGGAAGGCGTCGCGATCCACTTCGGCATCGCCGTCGAGGTTGTCGACGCTGACGTGAAAGCGCAGCCCACAGGCCCGGGAGAAGAGCAGTTCCAGCGCCTGGGGCGCCACCTCCACGGCCTCGAAGTCACGCTGCTGGCGGGCGTCCCGACCGTCGGGCAGGTACCAGTAACCGTAATCCTCCAGCTCGCGGCGCCGCGCGCCGGCGATGCACCAGTGGCTGATCTCGTGCAGCGCGCTGGTGAAGAAACCGCGGGCGAAGATCACTCGATGCCAGGGGCTCTCGGCGTCGGCGGGCAGGTAGAGGGGTTCATCCCCCCCGCGTACCAGGCGAGTCCGGTAAGTCTCCTCGAACAGGCCGTCGAACAGGGCGATGATGTCCTCGAGGCGGTGTGTCACGCGGCCTCCGTGGTCATGGGTAAGGCGCCAGTATACCCGTCGCCAGACGGGTAAAAAACGCTCGGCCTTGCTAGCATGAGCGCCCTTCCCGGCCCCATGGAGCGCACCCCTTGAGCCGCCCGCTTGCCATCCTCCTCGACACCGCACGCCGCGAGACGCGCCCGCTGCTGGTGCTGGCCCTGCCGATCTGCGGTGCCCAGCTGGCCCAGGCCGGCATGAGCGTGGCCGACGTGATGATGACCGGACGCCTGAGCGCCACCGACCTGGCGGCGGTATCGGTGGGCTCCAGCCTGTGGCTGCCACTGATGCTGTTCATGACCGGTACCCTGATGGGGCTGACGCCCATCGTCGCTCAGCTGCTGGGTGGCCGACGCGACGGCGAGATCGGCCCCAACGTGCACCAGGGATTGTGGGTGGCCCTGGCACTGGGGGCGCTGGCTGCTGCCCTGCTGTGGTTCGCGGTGGGCCCGATCTTCACCCTGATGGACGTGCCCGAAGCGGTGGCGGAGCGCTCCCGCAGCTACCTCTTCGCGGTCGCCTTCGGCATGCCGGGAGCCGCCCTCTTCCAGGCCCTGCGCGCCTTCTCCGACGGCATGAATCACACCCGTCCCTCGCTGTGGATCAGCCTGCTGGGCCTCGCGGTCAATGTGCCCAGCAACTTCGTGCTGATCTACGGCGGCGAGGGACTCAGCGACCTGCTGGGCAGCTGGCTCCCGGGCTGGATCCAGGCGCTGCCAGCGCTGGGTGCCCTGGGCTGCGGCATCGCCACGGCGCTGTCGCTGTGGACCATGTGCCTGGCCATGGTGCTCTACACCCGCCACTCGCGAGCCTATGGCGAGGTCTCGCTATGGCATGCCCCCAGCCCCCCTAGGCGGCGAATGATCGGCGAGCTGCTCTACGTGGGGCTGCCCATCGGCGTGGCGATCTTCGTCGAGGTCACGCTGTTCACGCTGATCGCCCTGTTCATCGCCAGCCTGGGTGAGATCACCGTGGCCGCCCATCAGGTGGCGCTCAACTACACGTCCATCCTGTTCATGCTGCCGCTGTCGTTGAGCATGGCGCTGACCGTGCGCGTGGGCAACGTGCTCGGCCAGGGCCGTCCGAGCTATGCTCGGCGGGTGGCCTGGCACGGCATCGCCGTCTGCCTCGCCGTGGCACTGATCAACGGCCTGCTGCTGCGCTTTACCGCGGAACCGGTGATCGGCCTCTATACCCGCGACGCCGAAGTGGCCAGCCTGGCCCTGTCGCTGGTGCTGCTGGCCATGGTCTACCAGGTCTCCGATTCGCTGCAGGTCAACCTGGCCGGTGCGCTGCGCGGCTACAAGGATACGCGTATCATCATGATGATCACGCTGGCTTCCTACTGGCTGGTGGGCATGGCCGGCGGTCACTGGCTGGGCACCCGCGGCATTCCCGGACTCGTCGAGCCTCTCGGTGTGCACGGCTACTGGATCGGCCTGATCGGCGGGCTCACCGCTGCCGCGGTGATGCTCGGCGAGCGACTGAGACGAATCGGCAAGGCGGTGGCCCATGGCGAACGCGACCCGCTCCATCCCTGACTCACTGCGCCGCGTCGGCGTGGGCATCGTCCTGGCGGTAAGCCTGGTCGGCTGCGGCGACAACGACGCCAGTGACCGCCTGCTCCGCGACTACCAGCGAGCCCTCGCCGAGCGGCTCGACCTGGCATCCCCCGAGCACGCCAAGCCCCGCAATATCGGCGCCTTCCCCGAGCTGCGCGAACGCCGCGTGAGCATTCCCGAGACCCGCGAAGGCATGCTCGACATCCACGCCCTGCGCGAATGCCACATCACCACCCTGGTCGCCGAGCGCAACAGCACCTTGGGCCGTGTGGCACCGGCCAGCCAGCGCTGGCAATACGAGCTCGAGCTGTGGCAACGCTTGGAGTCATGCCTGTCGGGCGAGGTGGCGGAGCGCCTCGCCGCAAACGACCTCGCCCGCCTAGAGCGGCTCACCGTGACCAAGCGCGAGCAACTGCCCCGCGCGATCTGGAACGGGTTGTTCGGGTCGGAGGAGTGGGCGCAGAGCTTCTCGCGGGTCAGCTCCGCCCTGGCACCGGAAGCACTGGCGCCTCCAGGCGAGCAGCTGGCAGCCCTCGACTATCTCCACGAGCTGAGCCGTGCCCCCTTCGAGGCAGACCGACCGCTACCCAGCCCTGATAGGCTGGAGGACCACCTGCAGGCACTCAACGACCGCCCCTACACGGCAGAGCTGCTGCGCACCCTGCTGCTCGCCGAACAGCGCCTCACTGAAGCCAATGCCCTGCTCGACCGGGCACTCTCCACCCCCGGGCACTGCCCCACAGGAGACTTCACCGCCGACCTGCAGCAGACCCCCGAGGCCCGACGGCTCGCCGCCTGGCTGGAGGCGCTAGATGATGCGGCCGCGGCGTGGCTCACGGGCCTGGAACCGCTCTTCGCCAGCCTGAAAGCGCCGCCCGACGACGTGGAGGCGTACCGCCAGGCGTGGCTCTCGCGACAGCGCAACGAGGCACCTTTACCCCGCTTTCGCCAGGCCATGCAAGGCCATCTGGAGCGGCGACATCGCCTGGCATCGCGCTGTTGAGCGGCTATCCCGACGGTGGCCCAAGGCCACAGGGCTTAACCTGGGGGTGGGTCTATGCTATTGGTGGTGACTGAGTGACGCAGAGCGCTTTCGCGCCGGCCCGGGGAGCCCGCCACCCGGCCCGGTCCCGTGATCAAGCAGCACCTGGAGAGACGCCATGGGAACCCAGCTGTCACCCCGCTCCGCCCGGGTCATCGACCTGGAAGCAAGGCGCCAGCGTCAGCAGGCCAGACGCCGCCTGATACGACTGGCACCGGAACTCGATGGGCTCGAGATGGTGTATCGCCTGGATTCCAGCCCGGACACCCTGTATGGCATGCCGCTGCTGGCCTGGGGCCTGCGCGAGGATGGTGAAGTGGTCGGACTGGTGGCGTGGATGGAGTCGTTGACGCCCTGCCATCGCCTCGATGACGATGAGCACGGCCGCTTCGTCGGCTACCGAGACCCCGAGACCGAAGAGCTGTTCGAGGTAGCGCCGGAGCACAAGCTGATGGAGCTGGAGCACGCCGCGAACTACTTCGACTATGAGGAGACCGAGCAGGTCACCCTGATCCAGCAGTTGCCCGAGATTCAGGGCACCCATGCCCTGTGCATGGACGACGGCGATGTACCCTGGCAGCTAAAGCAGGTGTTCGGCTGGCGCCTCTACAGCGACGGAAAGATCGAAGCGCTGCTGGCCGATGAGCGCCGCGTCGAGGAGACGCCTATCCTGCTCGGCGATGCCTGCCTCTATCCCGGACACAGCCGCCACCGACTGGTCTACTTCTTCCAGCGTCAGATCGCCAACCGCATCCGTCAGGAAGACCCTGCGACCCTGGAGGCACTGGCCCTGATGGTGATGCCGGAGAACGCCCCCGGAACCTGACCAACAGGGCCGGGACAGAATTAGCCTAACCGGATAAAGTAGAGGTAGCTGTCCCCGAGCTGCCGCTGATCGACCAGCTCATGGCCCAGGAACTGGCAGAATCTGGGCACGTCGCGGGTGGTGGCCGGGTCGCTGGCAATCACCTTCAGCACTTCGCCCGCCTGCATATCGCGGACCTTGTTGTGCATCAGCATGATCGGCTCGGGACAGTAGAGCCCGGTGGTATCGAGTTCGGCGTGAAAGTCGGGTATCTCCGCCATCGAGGACCTCGTGGGTTGCTTAAGAAATCAGTCGGAGCCTGCAAGATGATCAAGATCATTATCGAACGCCGTATCATGCCCGGTCTCGAGGAGGAGTACGAGGAGGCCGCCCGCGAGGCCATGCGTGAGTCTCTGGGCGCCAGGGGCTTCGTGGGTGGCGAGAGTCTCGTGGAACTGGGGCACAGCGACCGGCGTCTGATGATCACCAAGTGGCGCGACATGCGCGCCTGGAAGGAGTGGTACTCCAGCGAGACCCGCACCCGGGTGATGCAGCGGCTGCTGCCACTGCTGACCGAGGAGGAGCGCATCCGCATCTACGAGCCCACCGCCCACTGAGCATCACCCCCTCAGGCGCACATGCACCGTCACCTCTTCACGATCATGGTAGAGGTGACGGCAGGCAATCTCGGCGTCGACTCTGGCAGCCTCCAGCGCCTCGGCGAGCCGTCCCAGGCAGGCTTCCACTTCGGGCCAGCGTCGCTTCATCGGCAACTTGAGGTTGAAGACCGCCTCTCGGCACCAACGCCTAACCAGCCAGCGCTCCACCATCGCCTCGACCCGTGACGGCTTGTCGACGATATCGCAGACCAGCCAGTCGAGGCGATACGGGGGCTCCCAGGTAAAACCATCCTCGTGCAGGTGCTCGACCTGCCCGGTGGCCATCAGTGCCTTGTCCATGGGGCCGTTGTCGATGGCGTAGACATGCATGCCGCGCTGCACCAGCTGCCAGGTCCAGCCGCCGGGCGCCGCCCCCAGATCCGCCGCCTGCATGCCCTGACCGAGACGCTCGTCCCACTCAGCGCGCGGCACGAACTCATGCCACGCCTCCTCCAGCTTGAGGGTGGAACGGCTGGGCGCCGCTTTCGGGAAGCGCAGGCGACGAATGCCGCCCGGCAGCTCGCTGCGATTGCCTGGAAAACTCATGCCCAGCTGCACACGATCACCGGCACTCCACAGCAGATGGAGCCGCCGCCCGCCGGCCTTGCGACGCAGTGCCTTGCGCTTGGTCAGCAGCGAGGTCAGTGGCCTCTCCAGCGCCTTGGCCAGCCCGGACAGCGCCTTGCCCTCGTTGGTATCCGGGGTCTCCTGCCACAGGCTCTCGAAGCTCCAGCCGCTGGCCACCACCTGGTCGATGATCGGCGTTAGCCGGTCATCACGCGTCAGCAGCAATGGTGGCAGAGCCACCAGGCTCTGCCGGGCGAAGACCAGCCCTGTCAGCGGCAGGTCACGATGCAGGCCGTTGGCTGCCTCGCCTTCAGGCAGCAGGAAACGCACGAAGCCATCGCCCTGCGTGTAGTGAGCCTCACCTTCTCTGCCGAGCGCCGCGACCTTCTCGGCCAGCTCGGCTGCCAGGTCGGGCTCAAAACCAGGACGACAGTAACAGAGCAGCTCCCCCGGGTAAGTCATCGTCTTCTCCATGCCGCACCTTGTTTCTGTGTATGCCTATGGCCCCGCCCCTGCCGGGGCAACCGGGGGCGAAGCACCTTAGCACCACGCTTCCCACGAGGAAAGCCGGTAAAGGATTGCAGACATCACGCAATCTGCGTTTAAAAACCATCTATGAAGAAATATCGATGCATTAATTGGGTGCAAGTGTTTTCCGGATTTACAAGCGTGTTTGGCTCATAACAATGTCTAACGAGCGCATGACCCATACATTTGCTGCATAATGGTGCATTGCTATATAGTCGTTGCCCGTGGAAACCACTTTCAGATTGGCCTGTTGCGGCCGGCACATTCACTCACACAGGAAACGATGATGCCCTACGTTCACGATACCCTGGAAAACCTTCGCAAGAGCAGCCCTGCCCAGACCGAGTTCTACCAGGCCGCCGAAGAAGTCCTGGAGTGCCTGCGTCCGCTGTTCCAGCACAGCCCCCACTACCTGGATCACAGCATCATCGAGCGCATCGTGGAACCCGAGCGCCAGATCATGTTCCGCATCTGCTGGACCGACGACGACGGCCGCGTCCAGGTGAACAAGGGTTACCGCATCCAATTCAACTCGGCGCTGGGCCCCTACAAGGGTGGGCTGCGCTTCCACCCCAGTGTCACCTCCGGCACCATCAAGTTCCTCGGCTTCGAGCAGATCTTCAAGAATGCCCTCACCGGCCTGCCCATCGGTGGCGGCAAGGGCGGCTCGGACTTCGACCCCAAGGGCAAGTCCGATGGCGAGATCATGCGCTTCTGCCAGGCCTTCATGTCCGAGCTGTATCGGCATATCGGCCCGCACACCGACGTCCCCGCTGGCGACATCGGCGTCGGCGGCCGTGAGATCGGCTACCTCTACGGCCAGTACAAGCGCCTGACCGGCCGCTATGAGGGCGTACTCACCGGCAAGGGGCTGGACTGGGGCGGCTCCATCGGTCGCAAGGAGGCCACCGGCTACGGCGCGGTCTACTTCGCCCAGAACATGCTGGAAGCCCTCGGCAAGACCCTCGAAGGCAAGACCTGCCTGGTCTCCGGCGCCGGTAACGTGGCGATCTACACCATCGAGAAGCTCTACGAGATGGGCGCCAAGCCGGTGACCTGCTCCGACTCCCGCGGCACCCTGCATGACGCCCGCGGCATCGACCTTGACCTGCTCAAGGAGCTCAAGGAGGTCAAGCGCGCTTCGCTGGAGGCCTATCTGGAGCAGCACCCCGAAGCGACCTACATTCCGGCCGGCGAGTACCCCGAGGGTGGCCACGCGGTCTGGCGTATTAAGGCCGATGCCGCCTTCCCCTGTGCCACCCAGAACGAACTCACCGCCGACGATGCCCAGGCCCTGCTGGACAACGGCGTTTACTGCATCAGCGAAGGCGCCAACATGCCCTCCACCGCAGATGCCGTGGACCGCTTCCTCGAGGCGAAGATCGCCTACGGACCCGGCAAGGCTGCCAATGCCGGCGGTGTGGCGACCAGCCAGCTGGAGATGGCCCAGAACAGCAGCATGGAACAGTGGCCGCTGGAGAAGGTCGACGAGAAGCTCAAGGAGATCATGGCCAATATTCACCGCCAGTGCGCCGATACCGCCGAGGAGTTCGGCGAACCCACCAACCTGGTGCTGGGTGCCAATATTGCCGGTTTCCGCAAGGTGGCCGATGCGATGATCGACCAGGGCGTGGTGTAAGACACACGCCCCGAAGCATCACTACGCAAAAGCCCGGACCACATGGTCCGGGCTTTTCTGTTGTTACCTGTATCGCCGACCGGCTCGGCAAGCGACGAGGCTCAGACGTGGGGCATGAAACCACGGCGGGCATGTGCAGCGCACTGAGCTTCAGCCAGCTTGATCATTCCACGCCACACGCCGCGCAGAAGAGGCTTTACGACACGGCGTGAGGTTCCGCTGCGGTCCCAGATGGTAGGAAAGGCTTCGACCGACTTGATCATGACAAGGACCTCTGGCTCTATTGATAATGGCGAACATTATACCTTGGTATAAAGACCAAAGTCTAACCTCGGCCACCAGGGCCCAGGACCGCGAGCTGACCTCCCCTCCTACGAATCGAGTAGGAGGGGGAGTCGCCTCCCCCGTCCTCTCACACCACCGGGCATACGGTTCCGTACCACGGCGGTTCACGAAGAACGTCTAAGCCCTTTTGATCGTATCGAGTACCGAGATCAGGCCCAGACGGTCGAACCACTTCCGAGGCAGAGCCTGATTCATGTGCGAGGCGCCGGCGTTCCACCAAGGGCCTCGCCCGTTTCCCGCTGACTTCCACGCCCGGTGGTGATCCAGGCCCAGCGCCGTAAGCTTCCGGCGCCGGGTCCATGGGCGCTTCCATTGCCGCCAGATCACGCAACGAAGTCGGCGACGTATCCAACCATCCAGCGCCTCCAGCGGGCGCTTTACGTCGACGAGGGAGAAGTAGTTGGCCCAGCCCCGCAGGACCGGAATCAACTCTTCAATAACGCGCCGTATGTTGCGCCCCCTGCCGCGCTTGAGGATCTCGCGGACACGCTGCATCAGGCGCTGCAGGCTGGCCTTGGCCAGCGTCAGCTTCGGCAACCTGTGCCGAGTCAGCGTGTAGCCCAGATACCCCCGGTTCCACGGCCGGTCCACCGCACTCTTGTCGCGATTGACCGTCAGCCTGAGCGAGCTCTCGAGAAAATCACTCAGGCTGGCCATGACGCACTCACCTGCTCGCCGACTCCTGACATACACCTGCATGTCGTCGGCATAGCGGCAGAAGCGGTGACCGCGGCGTTCCAGTTCCTTGTCCGCATCATCCAGCAGGATATTCGCCAGCAGCGGGCTCAGTGGCCCACCCTGGGGCGTTCCCTGCCGGCGTGGCGCGGCCAGGCCGTCCTGGAACATCCCGGCTTCCAGGTAGCGACGGATCAGGCGCAGCACCCGCTTGTCACGGACGCGGCGCGCGACCCGCGCCATCAGCAGGTCATGGTTCACTCGGTCGAAGAAGGCTTTCAGGTCGAGGTCGACCACCCAGCGGTGGCCGGCCGCCACATGGGCCTTCATCGCCGAGACGGCCTGCTGGGCGCTGCGTCTGGGGCGGTAGCCGTAACTCGAGGCGGAAAAGCCCGGATCGAAGATCGGCGTCAGTACCTGAAGCAGCGCCTGCTGGATCAGCCGGTCGGTAACCGTGGGGATGCCGAGCTGTCGCGTCCCGCCCTTGGGCTTGGGAATCTCGACGGCCCGGACCGGGCTGGGGTGGTACTCACCGGCCAGCAGCCGCTCGCGCAGCGTTGGCCAGTGTGGCTTCAGGTGGTCGGCCAACTGGGCCACCGTCATGCCATCGGCACCCGGCGCCCCCTTGTTGGCGACCACCCTTCGGTAAGCACGCTCCATATTGGCCTTCTCTACCACGGCCTCCATGAGCGGGGCGGGCTCCGCTTTCGTCCACGATGACGACGCCGGGACCGTCTCGACGCCCACCGGCCGGGACTCGGGGTACTGTCCCTGCCCCTCTGGGTGGGTGGCGGTATCAGCGCCACTTTCTGTCTTCACGATCGATCCTCGAGACGTCATCGCCTACTCGCGGTTCTTCATGTTCGGCCCTTGGTGCCGCGGTGAACCGGCACTTACTATGGCCTCTGCTGACGTCTGGTGGCCCATCCCGTCGCCTCTCGACGCCGGTAGCACCGTGGCAGACCACCAGACCTCCCAGGGTAAGACGCGCGACCTTCCCGCTTATGCCTGTCGGATTTACGTCATGGCGTTCCGTGCAAGTACTGGGCTTTGATGATGCGTGCCATCTCACCCCGCCATGACGCCTCATATCCGCTTCCTGTTCGTCAGGCCAGCGTTTTGCCTCGGGCTGCCTTCAGATTCCCCCTCGCGGGAGACACCCTTGCCGTCGGCTAGTACTTCCCCTTGCCGGGCGTACAGGGGACTTTCACCCCCAAGTCATCCCGAGGCACCACCCTCGGGAACAGCGCCAGTCAGGCGCTGCGCGCCATGCCTGGCGCACACGCAAAAAAGCCCCGACCATCTCACGATGATCGGGGCTTTTCTTAATAAGTGCCTGACGATGATCTGGCCGGCACTCCGGGACTCTCCATGGGGAGACCCCTGGAACGACGAAACCCCGACCAAGGGCCGGGGTTTCTGAATAAGTGCCTGACGATGACCTACTCTCACATGGGGAGACCCCACACTACCATCGGCGCTGAGCGGTTTCACTGCTGAGTTCGGCATGGGATCAGGTGGTTCACGCTCGCTATGGTCGTCAGGCGAAAAACGGTGATTCATGCTGACGCGACACGTCTCTTGCGTATCCGGCGTCGTGGGTCATCACAGACCCCTTGGGTGTTATATGGTCAAGCCTCACGGGCCATTAGTACCGGTTAGCTCAACGCCTTGCAGCGCTTCCACACCCGGCCTATCAACCAGCTGGTCTCGCTGGGCCCTTCAGGAGGCTCAAGGCCTCGGGGAGATCTCATCTTGAAGGGGGCTTCCCGCTTAGATGCCTTCAGCGGTTATCCTGTCCGCACATAGCTACCCGGCAATGCCACTGGCGTGACAACCGGAACACCAGAGGTGCGTCCACTCCGGTCCTCTCGTACTAGGAGCAGCTCTTCTCAAATCTCCAACGCCCACGGCAGATAGGGACCGAACTGTCTCACGACGTTCTAAACCCAGCTCGCGTACCACTTTAAATGGCGAACAGCCATACCCTTGGGACCGACTTCAGCCCCAGGATGTGATGAGCCGACATCGAGGTGCCAAACACCGCCGTCGATGTGAACTCTTGGGCGGTATCAGCCTGTTATCCCCGGAGTACCTTTTATCCGTTGAGCGATGGCCCTTCCATACAGAACCACCGGATCACTAGAACCTACTTTCGTACCTGCTCGACGTGTCTGTCTCGCAGTCAAGCACCCTTATGCTCTTGCACTCACTGCACGATTTCCAACCGTGCTGAGGGTACCTTCGTGCTCCTCCGTTACGCTTTGGGAGGAGACCGCCCCAGTCAAACTACCCACCACACACGGTCCTCGATCCAGATAATGGACCTGAGTTAGAACGCCAATGATGCCAGGCTGGTATTTCAAGGTTGGCTCCACCCGAACTGGCGTCCGGGTTTCCAAGCCTCCCAGCTATCCTACACAAGCAACATCAGCGTCCAGTGTGAAGCTATAGTAAAGGTTCACGGGGTCTTTCCGTCTAGCCGCGGGTACACAGCATCTTCACTGCGATTTCAATTTCACTGAGTCTCGGGTGGAGACAGCGTGGCCATCATTACGCCATTCGTGCAGGTCGGAACTTACCCGACAAGGAATTTCGCTACCTTAGGACCGTTATAGTTACGGCCGCCGTTTACCGGGGCTTCGATCAAGAGCTTCGCTTGCGCTAACACCATCACTTAACCTTCCGGCACCGGGCAGGCGTCATACCCTATACGTCCGCTTACGCGTTTGCAGAGTACTGTGTTTTTAATAAACAGTTGCAGCCACCTGGTATCTTCGACCGCCTCGTGCTCCGGCCGCAGGGCCTTCACACTAACGCGGCGTGCCTTCTCCCGAAGTTACGGCACCATTTTGCCTAGTTCCTTCACCCGAGTTCTCTCAAGCGCCTTGGGATTCTCACCCTGACCACCTGTGTCGGTTTGGGGTACGGTCCCACTGTATCTGAAGCTTAGAGGCTTTTCCTGGAAGCGTGGCATCGATGACTTCCTGACCGTGGTCAGTTCGTCTCGTCTCTCGGCCTTGAGGATCCGGATTTGCCTGAATCCTCAGCCTACTGACTTTCACCAGGACTACCAACGCCTGGCTCACCTAGCCTTCTCCGTCCCCCCATCGCAATACAGTGAGGTACGGGAATATTAACCCGTTTCCCATCGACTACGCCTTTCGGCCTCGCCTTAGGGGCCGACTCACTCTGCTCCGATTAGCGTCGAACAGAAACCCTTGGTCTTCCGGCGGGGGAGTTTTTCACTCCCCTTGTCGTTACTCATGTCAGCATTCGCACTCGTGATACCTCCAGCAGACCTCTCGATCTCCCTTCATCGGCTTACACGACGCTCCTCTACCGCTCGTCATTCGACGAACCCGTAGCTTCGGTACCTGGTTTGAGCCCCGTTATATCTTCCGCGCAGGCCGACTCGACTAGTGAGCTATTACGCTTTCTTTAAAGGATGGCTGCTTCTAAGCCAACCTCCTAGCTGTCTGAGCCTTCCCACATCGTTTCCCACTTAACCAGGATTTCGGGACCTTAGCTGACGGTCTGGGTTGTTTCCCTTTTCACAACGGACGTTAGCACCCGCTGTGTGTCTCCCACGCGTCACTCACCGGTATTCGGAGTTTGCCTCGGGTTGGTAAGTCGGGATGACCCCCTAGCCGAAACAGTGCTCTACCCCCGGCGGTGCTACGTGAGGCGCTACCTAAATAGCTTTCGAGGAGAACCAGCTATCTCCGGGCTTGATTAGCCTTTCACTCCGATCCACAAGTCATCCAAATCTTTTTCAACAGATCCTGGTTCGGTCCTCCAGTTGATGTTACTCAACCTTCAACCTGCTCATGGATAGATCGCCCGGTTTCGGGTCTATTCCCAGCGACTGGTCGCCCAGTTAAGACTCGGTTTCCCTACGCCTCCCCTAGTCGGTTAAGCTCGCCACTGAAAATAAGTCGCTGACCCATTATACAAAAGGTACGCGGTCACAGAACGAGTCTGCTCCCACTGCTTGTACGCATACGGTTTCAGGATCTATTTCACTCCCCTCTCCGGGGTTCTTTTCGCCTTTCCCTCACGGTACTGGTTCACTATCGGTCAGCCAGGAGTATTTAGCCTTGGAGGATGGTCCCCCCGTCTTCAGTCAAGGTTTCTCGTGCCCCGACCTACTCGATTTCACATGATCAGATTTTCGACTACGGGGCTGTCACCCACTATGGCCGCGCTTCCCAACGCGTTCGTCTAATCAGTCACATGCTTAAGGGCTGGTCCCCGGTCGCTCGCCGCTACTGGGGGAATCTCGGTTGATTTCTTTTCCTCAGGGTACTTAGATGTTTCAGTTCCCCTGGTTCGCCTCCCGACACCTATGTATTCAGTGCGGGATACCCAGCTTGTGCTGGGTGGGTTTCCCCATTCAGAAATGCCCGGGTCACAGGTTGTTTGCCACCTCGCCGAGCCTTATCGCAGGCTTCCACGTCTTTCATCGCCTCTGGCTGCCTAGGCATCCACCGTATGCGCTTCATCGCTTGACCATATAACCCCAAAGGGTCTGGTCCGCGATGACACACGACATTGCCGGATACGCTTGAGACGTATCTCGTGTCCCTTTCTTTCGAAAGGAACGTTTGTCAGCATGAATCACATTGTTAAAGAGCAGACTGTCAATCGACAGTCATAAACCGGTCATTGCGCTGTGCAAGGATGGCTTATGACTGCGGATCCGATCAGGTAAGACTGTGGGATGGGAGATGGTGGAGCCTAGCGGG
>Ga0207831_100108_pt1 | contig 76864 bp, 72 predicted proteins | sample TtanPargueraPR_7_FD_187741 | JGI IMG/M metagenome (GOLD analysis project Ga0207831, IMG submission 187741) | Aerobic enrichment media microbial communities from Bioluminiscent Bay, La Parguera, Puerto Rico - Tt and M1 (2) (SPAdes) | ecosystem: Environmental > Aquatic > Marine > Unclassified ...
TGACGACACCAACGACGAAGGAGGACACCCCCTCACACGAGCCTGAATCTGTTCCGATGAAAAAGCACTGACATAAACTGGACAATCTGAACTGATGAAAAGCGGACAACCTTCATTGGCGTTGACAACAGACGCTTCTCCTCGTCGGGGCTCAGGCGCCTGTCGCGGCCTTCTCCAGGGCTGGGCTTGCGGATGTTCTGAACGGGGTTGTAGGTCAGGCCCAGGCCCCATTCCTGGATGGCCACGGTGTAGAGATGGCCCAGCAAGGCAAGCTCCAGGCGCACCGTATTGGGGCTGATGGGCTGCCCCCGATGACCCAAGCTATTGAGCCGCGTGTCACGGAAGTTGGCGATCAGCTCTGGTGTCAGAGCTGCAAGGGAGTATTTACCCAGGTGCTCGATCAGCGTGTTGGCCTTGTGGCGTTCGCTCTTCTGGGTGCTGGGCTTCTTGGTAGGGGTAACGTCCGCGAGGTAGCGCTTGAGTGCCGCTTCGAGCGTCATGCGCTCCGAGGCACTGCGCTGGATATATACGCCACGCACCATTTCGTCTTCGGTGCGGCGTGCCCAATCTTGAGCGTCACGCTTGGTGCGGAAGGTCTTGGCAGTGGTGGGCCAGCCGGTCTTGCGGATGACGGCTTTCCAGCTACCAGAGGGGGTCTTGACGATGGTGGCCATGAAAGTCTCCAGGGGACTGAAGGATCGGCACTGTACCGAAACTGTACCCTTGGACTATGGGACTCACCAGAGAGAATTCGTAAGATACTGATTTTATTGGTGGGCCCAGCTGGACTCGAACCAGCGACCAAGGGATTATGAGTCCCCTGCTCTAACCAACTGAGCTATAGGCCCTTTCAAGGAAGGTGCGCGAACGCGCCGGCGTATGATAGCGAATGGCGATGAAGGTGGCCATAGCCGGCTGCCCTTGGTTTGCCAAACCACCCGACGCGGCACTTCCTTCGGCGGCCGCGGTCTGCAGGTGGCCTGCCCTTGTGGAGATCGACCGGTGCGACCTTTCCCCCCTTGCCGTTTTGCTGCCATTGGCACTGCCCTGTTCGTCCTGCTGCTGGCCCTGCCGGCAACTGCAGCCTGGGAGCTGGACCCCGCGCGTTCGCGGGTGGCCGCCACCGTGGTGCAGATCGCCCCGACGGGGCCCATTGCCCATCAGCACGAGGTGCGTCGCCTCGCCGGCAGTGCCGAGGCGGATGGCACCCTGAGCCTGCCCTTACGGCTGGCCCAGAGCGACGTGGTCGAACGCATGGGATCGCTTCCGCCCTGGCTCTCCGGCCTCACCGAGCTGCCCCTGGCTACCGTGACCACCCGCTTCCCGCCCCAGCGCCTAGAGGCGCTGGCCGTGGGCGAGTCGCTGGTGGAGGTGCTCGAGCTCTCGGTGCAGTCCGGCGGCACCACCCACCGCGAATCCCTGGCGGCGCGCTTCACTCGCGAGGCACCCGGCCGGGTGCGGGTCAGCAACGCCGAGCGGGTGGCGCTGGATGGCCGCGAGCTGATGGCCAACCCGACGCTGCGCTCGGTCATGCTGCTGCTCGGCTACGAGCAGATCGGCGACGAGGTGCCGCTCAGCCTCGACGCAGTGCTGATCCGCCGCTGAGTCTGGTAGAGGTCAGGTCGTGGCAATGCCGAGGATCGTGAAGGGTGCCTCGCAGGCGTGGCGCTCGTCGCGTTCGTCGACGCTACCCAGGCCGAGGTGGCGGTCGTTGTCGTAGGCGACGAACAGGCGATCATGGTCCAGCACCGCCAGGCCCTCGGCCTTGTGCTCGAACTCCAGCGGCAGGCCCGCCGGGGTGGTCACCAGGGTCGGGCTCTGGCCGGTTCGGAAATCCTCCAGGCCGATCACCCACAGGTAGCCGCCGATGCGCTCCTCGCCGGCCTCCTCCACCTCGAAGCTGTTCAGCAGGTAGAGCCACGCGTGGTAGGGGTCATACTCCAGGCTCGAGAGGCCGCAGTCGTAGCGGACCTCGGGATGCTCGCCCGGGTCGAAGGCATAGTGCTCACGCAGCGCATCGAGGAACACCAGGTTGCCGCTCTCGCTGATCTCGTAGTGGGCCCCCACCACCCGGCTCACATAGGCGAAGTCGTCATGGGCCTGGCCCTGCTCGCGCACGCCGAACAGCAGCAGGCCATCGCCCCGCTCGCCGGGGATCGCGGCGAGCCCTTCGATCTTGTAGTAGGGAAAGCCGATGGCAGCGTTCAGCTTGTCGCGCAGTTCCAGCGAGCCCGCCACGCCGTCGCGCGGGTCGGGGTCCACCACCTGCACCCGGTCCGGTTCGCCCAGCGGCCAGATCAGCAAGTGGTTGTAGTCGTTCAGCGCGTGGCTCTCGTCATCGATGCGATCGAAGCCTGTGGTCGCCAGCACGTGGCGGCCATCGGCGGTCAGCGCGAAGTCCTCGTACTTCTCGGCCTGCTTGACCAGCGGCTGAGTGAAGTAGGTCAGCCGGCTGTCGTCGGGCCCCTCGGGGGTGAGGGGCGCGGCGAACACCGCCGAGCGCGACTCACCGGGGATCGGCTTGTCGCTGGCCATCAGCAGTCGCTCGCCATCGTAGGCCACCGCCGAGACCTCGGCGTTCACCAGCCGCCCCTTGCCGTCCCTGAGGCCGGCGGGAAAGCAGTGGATGGTGCCCTGCTGCAGTATCTTCGCACTCACCATATAGTCGTCCTCCGGATTGATGGATGCCTCACCCTACTACACGGATCGACGCTGAGCTTGCTACCGTCGCGCTGCGCGCGGCGCCTACTGCGCTCGGGTTGAGACGACAGCCGCACGCCTTGCGGGGTGGACGGCGCTTCGGCGAAGATGCCGGGGCCGCCTGTGGCGGCATTCCTCTGGCCACCAAACGAGACCTCATGTTCCTGCTGATTGCCTTTGCCGCCCTCTCCATCGGCGTCTCCTTCCTCTGCTCGCTGCTCGAAGCGGCGCTGCTCTCGATGACGCCGAGCTATGTGGCCCAGGTGCGCGAGACCAACCCCCGGCTGCACGCCAGGCTCAACGACCTGAAGCGCAACATCGACCAGCCGCTGGCGGCGATCCTCACGCTCAACACCATCGCCCACACGGTGGGCGCCACCGGCGTCGGGGCCCAGGTTACGGTGGTGTTCGGCGAGGCCTGGCTGGGTGTCGCTTCGGCGCTGATGACGCTGCTGATCCTGTTCGTCTCCGAGATCATCCCCAAGACCATCGGCGCCACCTACTGGCGCCAGCTCTCCCCCATGCTGGCCTCCACGCTGAATGTCATGGTGTGGAGCCTCAAGCCGTTCATCTGGTTGTCGGAACAGATCACCCGGCGCATCGGCAAGGACGCCATGGACACCGATATGCGCGGCGAGATCAAGGCGCTGGCGCAGATCGGCCAGGAGGAGAAGGCGCTGGACCCTGAAGAGACTCGGGTCATCGTCAACATCCTCAACCTGCACGACATCACCGTGAGGAGCGTGATGACCCCGCGCACCGTCTCGGTGACGGCCAAGGCCGGCATGACTCTGAAGGAGTTCGACGAGACATGCGGCACCTCTCCCTTCACCCGCTTCCCGGTGATGGACGGCGGCGAGCAGGCACTGGGCTATATCCACCGGGCCGACACCTACAACGCCGAGGACGATGTCGATCTCAAGACGCTGATGCATCCGGTCAAGACGGTGCAGGACGAGGAGAGCGTCGAACAGGTGTTCATGGCGATGGTGCAGGATCGCCAGCACCTGTGCGTGGTCTATGACGACCACGGCACCTGGATGGGCCTGATCACCCTGGAGGACGTCATCGAGACCATCCTCGGCCAGGAGATCGTCGACGAGACCGACAACGTCGCCAACCTGCGCAAGTACGCCCGCCAGCGCTGGACCAAGTCGCTCAAGAAGGTGGAGGACAGAAAGCCGGAAGAGCCGGAAGAGTAGCTCAGCCTTCCCCGGGGCCCGGCCGGTCGGGAATCAGCCAGCCGGGCACCCAGCGCAGGAAGGCGAGCATACCGAACAGCTCCACCAGCGACTGGAAGACGATGACCACCACCGCGGCCTGCCAGCCCTGGGGCAACGCCAGGGCGATGGGCAACATCACGAAGGAGTTGCGGGTGCCGAGGCTGAAGGTCAGTGTCCGCGCCGCCGTCGGCGCCAGCCCGAAGAGCCGCCCCAGCCCCACGCCCAGCAGCGCGGCAAGCGCCAGGTAGCCGACGAAGAGCGGCAGCACCTGAAGTAGAACCCCGCTCACCCCCTCCATGCCGGCGACCTGGGTCGCCGCCACCACCAGCAGCACTGCGGCAAGCAGCGGCACGGGCAACCAGCCCAGCCCCTGCACCAGGCGGCGCACCTTCGAGTCGCGGCGGGCCAACCGCTGGGTCAGCCAGGCCGCCGCCAGCGGCGCCAGGATCAGTCCGGAGAAGGCAACGAGCAGCGGCCCGCCGAAGGCGTCCGCCATCCCCCCTGTTCCCAGGAAGAGCCAGAGATAGGCCGGCAGCGCCACCAACTGCAGCGCCAGCAGCAGCGGCGTGGCGGCGATGGCCCGCCCGGCATCACCGCGACCGAGGTGGGTGAAGGTGATGAACCAGTCGGTGCAGGGCACCAGCAGCACCATCAGCACACCGAGCTTTACCGCCGGCGCCAGCGGCAATGCCACCACCAGGCTGCCGACGATCAGCGGCATGAGCAGGAAATTGCCGAGTACCAGTGCCGTGGCGAAGCGCCAATCCTTCAAGGCCAGGCCCAACCGACTCAGCGGCACCTGGGTGAAGGTGGCGTAGAGCAGCACGGCGAGCAACGGCCAGAGCCCGCCCTCCAGGCCGGCGGCGGTAGCGGGACGCAAAAGCCCCAGGCCCAGCCCGATCAGGATCGCCGCCAGATAGAGCCATACCTGATGGCGTTCCAGCGCCTCACGCATTCGGTGCCTGCCCCTCGATGCCATCTGCCAGCAGCGCCCCGGTCTGCACCCGCCACTGGGCGGCGTAGCGGCCGTTGGCCTCGAGCAGCTCGTCATGGGTGCCGCGTTCGGTGACCCGGCCGCCCTCGATCACCACGATCTCGTCGGCATGCACGATAGTCGAGAGGCGGTGGGCGATCATGATCACGGTGCGACCGTGACCGATGCGGCGCAGCGAGCGCTGGATAGCAGCCTCGGTCTCGTTGTCCACGGCGCTGGTGGCCTCGTCCAGCACCAGGATGGGCGGGTCCTTGAGCAGCGCCCGGGCCAGCGAGAGGCGCTGGCGCTGGCCACCGGAGAGGCGCACGCCGCGCTCCCCCACCGGGGTGTCGAGTCCCTGGGGCAGCGCCTGGATGAACTCCCACGCCTCGGCGGTCCTGGCCGCCTCGATCACCTCTCCCTCGTCGGCTTCCGGTTTCCCGTAGGCGATGTTGTCGCGCACCGTGCCCTCGAACAGGTAGACGTCCTGGCTGACCAGGCCGATGGCGCCGCGCAGCGAGGCGAGGCTAACCGCCTCGATGGGCTGTCCGTCGATCAGTACCCGCCCGGCGTCGGGGTCGTAGAAGCGCAGCAGCAGCTTGATCAGGGTCGACTTGCCGGAGCCGGTGGCGCCCACCAGGGCCAGGGTGTGGCCGGCCGGCACCTCCAGGCTGACGTTCTCCACGCCCACTTCGCTCGCCGCATAGCGAAAGCTCACGCTTTCGAAGCTCACCTCACCCTGCAGCGGCTCGGCCAGCGGCACGCCAGCGTTATCGCGCACCTTGATTGGCTCCGCCAGCAGATCGAGGATGCGTCGGGTGCTGGCCATGGCGCGCTCGAAGAGGTCGATCACCTCGGCCAGGCCGGTAAGCGGCCAGAGCAGGCGCTGAGTGAGGAACACCAGCACGCCGTAGGCACCGACGTTGAGCTCGCCCTTCAGCGCCAGCATCCCGCCGACGGTGAAGGTGGCCAGGAAACCGGCCAGGATCGCCATGCGGATCACCGGGATGAAGGCAGAGCTCACCCGGATGGCCCGGCGGTTGGCCTCCACATAGGCCTCGCTGACCCGGTGCAGGCGTTCGGCCTCCCGGGCCTCGCTGGTAAAGCTCTTGATGGTGGCGATACCGGCCAGGTTGTTGGCCAGCCGACTGGCCAGGTCACCCACCTTCTCGCGCACGTCGGCATAGAGCGGCCCCGCCTTGCGCTGGAAGTAGAAGGCGCCCCAGATGATCAGCGGAATGGGCGTGAAGGCGAGCAGCGCGATCAAGGGCGAGATGACGAAGAACACCGCCCCCACCGCCACCACGGTGACCCCCACCTGGATCAGCGAGTTGGCGCCGCCATCGAGGAAGCGCTCCAGCTGGTTGACGTCGTCGTTCATGGTGGCAACCAGCTGGCCGGAACTCTTCGACTCGAAGTAGGCCATGTCCAGGCGCTGGGCGTGCTCGTAGGTGTCCAGGCGCATGTCGGCCTGGAGGCGCTGGGCGAGGTTGCGCCACAGGATCTTGTAGAGGTACTCGAAGATCGATTCTCCGGCCCAGATGAAAAAGGTCAGGATCGCCAGAACGAATATCTGCTCCTGGGCCGAGGTGAAGCCCAGGCGCGCCACGAAGCTCTCCTCCTGGTTGACCACCACGTCGATGGCCACGCCGATCAGGATCTCCGGGGCGATATCGAACAGCTTGTTGATGATCGAGCAGGCGCTGGCGGCGATGATGCGCCGCCGGTAGCCGCGGGCGTAGCGCAGCAGGCGCACCAACGCCTGGAAGCTGTTGGGGGTGGCCGGGGTGGCCGAGGTGGCAGTGCTCATGGAGTGTCCTTGTGGTTGGCCCGGGCAGCATAGCGACTCCTCCTCGTCCCTCCAACATGGGCACCGGGTGGGCTAGGGGAGTCGACGCAGGTCGGTGAGGATGGGGGTGCCCGTCGCCGGGTCGTGAAGCAGGGTGCAGGCGACGTCGTAGAGCCCGCGCACCAGGGATTCGGTGACCACCTCGGCCGGCGCCCCCTCGGCTACGATGCGTCCATCACGCATGGCCACCAGGTGGTCGGCGTAGCGGCAGGCACTGGCCAGGTCGTGGAGCACCAGGGCGATGGTGCGCCCACGGCTGGCCAGCGAACGCACCAGCTCGAACACCTCCAGCTGGTGGCCCAGGTCCAGCGCCGAGGTGGGCTCATCGAGCAGCAGCAGCGGCGTCTGCTGGGCGATGGTCATGGCGATCCAGGCGCGCTGGCGTTGGCCGCCGGAGAGCGCCTCCAGGGGACGTTCGGCCAGGGCCTCGAGGCCCGCCGCGGCCAGCGCCTCGGCCACCGCCCGGCGGTCGTCCGCCGACCACTGGCGCAGCCAGCCCTGGTGGGGCTGACGACCGAAGCGCACCAGATCGGCCACGGTCAGTCCCTCGGGGGCGCTGGCCTCCTGGGGCAGCAGTGCCAGGCGTCGCGCCAGCTCCCGGGCCGGCAGTTGCTGGATGTCCTCGCCGTTGAGCAGCACCGCCCCGCCGGCGGGGGCGTGCAGGCGAGCCAGGCCGGCCAGCAAAGTCGACTTGCCGCAACCGTTGGGGCCGACGATGGCGGTGACCCGGCCCGGCGGCAGGGTCACGGCCAGGTCGTCGATGATGGTCGTTCTTCCGTGCGCCAGGCACAGCTCGCTGGCCTGCAAGAGGTTGGGAAGGTGGGCGGAGGCGTTCATGCGGGGCTCCTCGAGGGTCGCAACAGGATCCACAGCAGCCAGGGGCCGCCGACGATGGCGGTGACGATGCCCACCGGCAGCTCGATAGGTGCCAGCAGCAGGCGCCCCACCAGGTCGGCCAGCACCATCACCAGAGCGCCGGCCAGCGCCGAGGCGACCAGCGGCACACCGCGCGGCGAGGAGAGCGAGCGGGCAATCTCCGGACCGATCAACCCCACCATGCCCACCGGGCCGGCTAACGCAACCGCCAGGGCGGTAAGCAGCACCGCGAGGGTCAGCACCTGGAGCCGCCGGCGCTTGAGGGGGATGCCCAGGCCGCTGGCCACTGCATCGGAGAAGCGCAGGCCGGCAAGTGAACGCCCCAGGGCGAGGGCCAGCGGCAGGCCCAGCGCCAGCCCCGCGGCCAGCACCGTCACCGCCCCCGGCGAGCGGGAGTTGAGGGTGCCCACCGTCCAGGGATAGGCGGCGTTGGCGCTGTCGATATCCACCTGGGCCAGCAGCAGCTGGGTCACGGCGCCGAAGACCGCGCCGATGCCGATGCCGGCGACGATGAAGCGGTAGCCGCGGGTGTCGCCGCCGCTAGCCAGGCCGAAGGTGATGGCGGCCGCGGTAGCGCCGCCGGCCAGGGCCATGGCGGGCGGCGCCAGGGAGACGCCAAGCCCCACGATGGAGGCCACCGCGAAGGCGGTGGCGCCGTTATCGATGCCGATGATACCCGGCGTGGCCAGGCGGTTGCGAGCCAGGGTCTGCATCAGGCAGCCGGCCAGGGCGAAGGCTGCACCGCTGAGCCAGGCGGCGACCAGCCGCGGCAGGCGCAGCTCCTGGACCATGAAGGCGGCGAAGGGATCGCCGCTGCCCTGAAGGGCGGGCCACAGCCCCGCCAGAGGCAGCCGCTCGGTGCCCAGGACGAGATAGGCCAGCGACGCCGGCAGCAGGGCCGACAGCAGTAGCGCACTGACCCACAGGGCGCGGCGCTCGAGCAGCAGGCTGGCGCGGCCGAGGGTCAGGTGCCAGTAGCCGGAAGGGGCCCCGCCGCTGCCGGGGTCAGCCCCCGGCGGCGCCAAGTCCGCTCGCCATGAGCGTCTAGACAGGCATGGACACTCGGCCGGGGTCTGGCCCCAAAGGTCCTGCTCCGTGTTCATACTCGCTTCCTCACAGGGTCGGCAGACGGCGGGCCCGCACCACGGCCACCAGCACCGGGGCGCCGAGCAGCGCGGTGAGCACCCCGATGGGCAGCTCCGAGGGGGCCACCACCAGGCGCGAGACGATATCAGCGACCAGCACCATCAGCGGCCCCAGCGGCAGGCAGAGCCACAGGGTGCGGCGGATGTCAGGGCCAGCCAGGGCACGGGCGGCGAAGGGCACCACCAGTCCGACGAAGGCGATGGGGCCGGCCAGCGCGGTGGCCGCCCCCACCAGCAGCGCCACCGCCAGGATCACCAGCAGGCGCACGCGGCCCGGGTGGTGCCCCAGGCCCGAGGCCACCCGTTCGCCCAGCGCCAGGGCGGCCAGCGGCCGGGCGATGACGGCGATGATCCCCAGCGCCACGGCGAGGCTGGGCAGCACCGCGACCAGATCCTCGAGATGGCGCCCCGCCAGGCTGCCCACCACCCAGAAGCGGATCTCGTCGGCGGTGCGCTGATCGAATAGCAGCAGCAGCGAGGTGAGCGAGGCGAGCAGCGCCGAGAAGGCGGCGCCGGCCAGCACCAGGCGCACCGGGTCGTCACCCATGCCGCGCAGGCGCACCACGCCGAGCACGGCCACACAACCCAGCAGCGCCCCCAGCTGCCCCACCGCGATGCGCAAGGTGGCGGCGCCGGCCCCCAGCCACAGCGCCACGCCCACCGCGAAGGCGGCGCCGGCGCTGACCCCGAGCAACCCGGGCTCGGCCAGCGGGTTGCGCGAGACGGCCTGCAGCAGCGCCCCGGCCAGGCCCAGCGAGACGCCGACGACGATGCCGATCAGGGTGCGCGGCGCGCGCAGCGACCCCACCACGAAGGCGGCCTCGTCATCGCCCCGCCCCAGCAGCACGGCCAGGGCACGTGCCGGCGTGACGTCACCGGCGCCCAGCAGCAGGCTGGCAACGACCACCGGCACCAACAGTGTCAGCAGCAGGGCCATCACACGCCAGGGCCCCGCCGGGAGGCGGGGCTGGAGACGAAGAGTAGCGGCCGGCATCAGGGCAGCAGCGCGGATTCGATGTCATCGAGGATCGCCTGGGCGGCCAGCGGGCCATTGGCGCTGGTCCATAGCTGGCCATCCACCGGAATCACCTGGCCCTTGTCTACCACCGGCAAGCGGGCGAAGGCGGCGGACTGCTTGGCGGCCGCCAGGGCCTGGTCGCCCTCCTCGTTCAGCGTGGCCAGGAACAGCCAGTCGCCCTCCAGCCGTGAGAGGTTCTCGAGGCTCAGCGGGTCGCTGTGCACCCCGCGCTGATTGACCAGGCCGGCGTCATCGACCGGCAGGCCGGCGGCCGCCAGCACGCCGCTGGTGAACAGCGCCTCGGACATCACCAGCGGTCCCTGGGGCATCCAGCGCACCAGGTTGGCGCTGCCGTCGATGCCTGTCTCGGCGAGCGCCTCGGCCAGGCCGGCGGCGCGCGCCTCCACCTCGTCGATGGCGCTTTCCAGTGCCGCCTCGCGGCCCAGGGCCGCGCCGAACAGGCGCGCCTCATGCTTCCAGTTGTTGGCGGCCAGCTCACGGGCCTCGGGCACCACGGTGGGGGCAATCCGCGACAGCAGCGCGTACTGCTCATCGGAGAGCTGCGGGGCCGCCAGGATCAGGTCCGGCCTTTCGGCCAGTACCGCCTCCAGGTTGATCTCGCGCACCACCCCGACGATGGCCGGGCGGGTCTCCCCCTCGAGATGGGCCTCGATGTAGCGCGCCACGCCATCGCCGCCGCGGGTGGTGACCGCCCCCACCGGCGTCACCTCTACCGCCAGGGCGGCGTCCAGGGCGCCCTCGTAGAGGGTCACCACCCGCTCGGGAGCATCGGGAACCTCGACCTCACCGTGAGCGGTGTCCACGCTGGCCGCCTGGGCCACGGAGAAGGTCAACAGGGTAGCCAGGCCGGCGATTCCGGCGGCAATGTGGGGCAACTTGGGCATCGATGGGGCTCCTTGGCTGTGAAGCATGATAATGACTATCAACATCTCTTGCATGTCACCGATCAGGCAACAGGACGTTCGGTAAACCGCAACAAAATCAGTGGGTGAGCGCCTCGACCACTTCATCCACCTGCTCGCGAATGCTGACCAGGCCGGCGCCGGAGAGGTACCAGAGATCCGCCGACAGCGACACCACCTCGATGGCGGCGCCCCCCTGGTCGGCCAGCGCTTCCTGCAGCGCCGAGGCCTCCAGCGGCGCCTCGCCGATCGCCGCGCTGCGATCCACCACCAGCACCGCATCCGGCGCCATGCGTTCCATGACCTCGGGGGGCAGGGGAGTGAAGGTGCGTTCACCACGCTGCACCGACACCACCCCCTCGGGCAGCGGTGGGGGCGCCAGCTGCAGCAGCTCACCAACCACCGGCTCCTGGCGCAACAAGTAGTTGCCGTCGTTGTGGGTAACCACCACCACCGAGAGCGCCTCCGGCAGCGACGCTCGGGCCTTCTCGATGTGTGCGGAGAGCTCGGCCAGCGCCGCCTCGGCCTGCGTCTCGGCGTTGTAGCGCTTGGCCAGCCCCCTCACCTTGTCGCCGAAGGCGGCGAAGAAGGGGCCCTTCTCCAGCGTCACATCCACCACCTCGGCGATCTCGCCCAGCGGCACGGCCGCCTCCTCCTGGCGACCGGTGACCAGGATGGGAATCGGTTGCAACAAGGCTCGACACCTTATCACTACCCGCGTTGCAACACTCGGAACAGGGCCTTCGATGAAACAGACTTTCAAAAACGAATACGAATCTTTATCGTTTTCTCCAAATAAGGTCACCGACCAACACAAGCCCCACGAGTACGGAACCCAACAGATGCCAGCCTCACTCCCCCTTCTCTTTCGACGCTCCAGCCTGGCCATGGCGATCTCCGCCGCCTTCGCCAGTGGCACCTCCCTGGCCCAGGATGGCACCGAGCTGGAGCCCTTGGTGGTCACCGCCTCGGGCTTCGAGCAGGCGATCTCCGATGCCCCGGCCAGCATCTCGGTGATCAGCGGCGAGGAGCTCAACAAGCAGTCCTACTCGAGCATCGTGGATGCCATGGACAACATTCCCGGTGTCTATGTCACCGGCGGGGGGCTATCGAAGGACATCAGCATCCGCGGCATGGATGACAGCTACACCCTGTATCTGATCGATGGTAGACCGATCAACGACGGTCGCACGGTCAACACCAACGGCACCGACGGCGGCAAGCAGATCGGCCTGCCGCCGATCTCGATGATCGAGCGGGTGGAGGTAATTCGTGGGCCGATGTCGTCGCTCTACGGCTCCCAGGCCATGGGCGGCGTGGTCAATATCATCACCAAGAAGGTCAACGACGAGTGGATGGGCTCGGTCACCACTGAGTACACCCACTCGCTCAACGACATCAACAACGATGGTCAGCAGGTCAGCTTCTTCACCGGCGGCCCGCTGATCGAGGGGCTGCTCGGCGCCCGCTTCCACGGCAGCTGGGTCGGCCATGAGGAGAGCGACCATATCGGGGGCGACGACAACGCCGAGAGCACGCCCGAGAGCGATACCCGCCAGGGCAGTATCGAGCTGATCCTGACGCCCGACGAGCGCAACGCGTTCTCCCTGGGCTATACCGCCTCCACCAAGGAGTACACCCATAGGCCCGGGCGCAGCATGGCCCTGGTCGATGGTCGCGGCAATCCCACCGAGGCCAACACCACCCGCTACGACAAGGACGTCTACACCCTGTCGCACAAGGGCAACTACGGCGGCTTCCTGACCGATACCTACCTGCAGCACAATATCTCCGACCGACACCTCGGCGATGGCGGCGAGGAGAAGACCAATGAGATGACCACCTTCAACACCCAGACGACCTACTTCTGGGGCGATCACATGCTGACCTTCGGCGGCCAGTACAAGTACGAGGACCTGACCGACGACACCAATGGCCTGCTCTCCTCCAACGTGCCCGGCGCCGTCAACCGCGTGGATCGCTGGCTCGCCTCGCTGTTCATGGAGATGGAATGGAGCCTCACCGACGACCTCAACCTGACCACCGGGGTGCGCTACGACGACGACGAGCTGTTCGGCGGCCACCTCTCGCCGCGGGTCTACGCTAACTATCACCTGACCCCCGAGTGGACCCTCAAGGGCGGCGTCTCCACCGGCTACAAGCAACCCAGCCTGTCGGATGCCACCGAAGGCTTCGGCCGCGGCACCGGCGGCGGCGGCTCCCCCGCCCCGCACCCGCGCGCCCTGATCATCGGCAACACGAACCTCGATCCGGAAACCAGCACCAACTACGAGTTGGGTATCGCCTACAACGATACCGCGGGGAGTCTGAACGCCAGCGCGACGCTGTTTCACACCCGCTTCGATGACAAGATCGCCGAGGATCGCCTCTGCGAAACCCCCGATGCCAACCGCAACGATCCCGCCACCTGGACCTGCCCCTACGCCGGCAACGAGTTCGTTTTCCTGAGCACCCGCAAGAACATCGACGAGGCGGAGATGCAGGGGGTGGAGCTGGCGTTGGGCTATGACATCACATCCCGGCTGAACCTCACCTCCAGCTACACCTACACCGACTCCGAGCAGAAGACCGGTGCGTTCGCCGGCGAGCCGCTCAACAAGATCCCCGAGCACATGCTCAACCTGCTCCTCGACTGGCAGGCCACCCGCGACCTCAATCTCTGGGTACAGAACAACATCCGCGGCGGGACCAGCGACTACCTGGGCCGCAGCAGCATGAGCGACGGCACCCCCGGCTACGGCTTCGTCGACGCCGGCCTGGTCTATGCCCTCAACGACAAGGCCCGCGTCAAGGCCGGTATCTACAACATAGGCGACAAGGAGATCACCAACGACGACTACGAGGTCGTGCTCGATGGTCGCCAGCTCAACCTGGGACTCACCGTGGACTTCTAGGCCTCGCGCCCTGCTGCGGCCCCCGCCGCCTCAACGCCCAGGCGTCACCCCCCACTGCTTCGCCCCGGCCACGCCGGGGCGTTTGCGTGGCTCGCACCGCCTCTCCACCCGATGTTCCACTCCTTGCAACAAGGCGTTTCATGAGAATTTATATCAATTAAGGAACTTTCTCTTATAGAATACCAACACTTCTGATAATCACTATCATTCAAGGAATATCATGAACCGCTTCACTCCCCGTGCCCTGGTCAGCGCCGTGGCCCTGGCCACCGCTTCCACCGCCCTGGCCCAGGAGAGCCAGCAACTGGATAACATCGTGGTCACCGCCGCCGGCTTCGAGCAGGCCATGGCCGAGGCCCCGGCCAGCATCTCGGTGATCAGCCGCCAGGAGCTGGAGGAGAAGCGGGTCACCACCATCGCCGATGCCCTGCGCGACGTGGAAGGCGTCGACGTGGGCGGTCAGGTGGGCAAGACCGGTGGACGCAACATCAGCATTCGCGGCATGCCCAGCGACTACACCCTGATCCTGATCGACGGCCGCCGCCAGAATACCGCCGGCAGCGTCACGCCCAACGGCTTCGGCGAGACTTCGACCAGCTTCTTCCCACCGGTCTCGGCGATCGAGCGCATCGAAGTGATCCGCGGCCCGATGTCGACCCTCTACGGCTCCGATGCCATGGGCGGGGTGATCAATATCATCACCCGCAAGGTGAGCGACAAATGGAGCGGCTCGGTGCAGGCGGAAAGCACCTTCAACGAGCACGACGAATTCGGCGATAGCCGCGAGACTAGCGTCTATGCCAGCGGCCCACTGGTCGAGGAGACCCTGGGACTACAGGTCCGCGGACGCTTCTATGAGCGTGATGCCTCGCGCCTGACCTATACCGAGGCGGACGGTACCAAGACGCCGGTCAGCCAGCGCGGTCCGAGCCCCGTGGAGGGCGATATCTACAGCCTGGGTGCCAAGCTCACCCTGACTCCGCACCAGGATCACGAGCTATGGCTCGACGGCGAGACCAGCCGCCAGCGCTTCAACAATGATGACTGCCAACTGGGCACCCTGGACGGGCGCACCCGCAGCTGCGAGCCCGACCCGGGTGTGGCCAACGGCTACAGCGATGAGCTGCGCTTCGAGCGCGATCAGCTCGCCATCGGTCATACCGGACGCTTCGCCGCTGGTACCTGGGAATCCAGCCTGATGCACAACACAACCGAAACCACGGGGCGCACCATCCCCGGCACCCTGGGGCTGCCCTATGAAGGGTTCCCCGGGATCGTGGGCGGTGATGCCCGAGAGCTCGAGACCACCAATACCGTGCTCGACAGCAAGTTCGTGATGCCGCTTGGCGACCATATGGCCACGATCGGGGGCCAGTGGATGGATTCCGAACTGACCGACGGGCTGGCCACCGACGAGTTCTCCCAGACCACTTGGGCGCTGTTCGTCGAGGACGAGTGGTGGCTGGCCGAGGACTGGGCGCTGACCCTGGGTGGCCGCTACGACCATCACGACGCCTTCGGCAGCCAGTTCAGTCCGCGCGGCTACCTGGTATGGAGCGCCAGCGACGACTGGACCCTCAAGGGCGGCATCAGCCGCGGCTACAGGACGCCGTCGCTCAATGACCTTCACGATGGCATCAACGGCGTAACCGGCCAGGGCACCGTCCTGACCATCGGCAACCCAGACCTGCAGCCGGAGGAGAGCACCAGCAGCGAGCTCGCCGCCCAGTACGACGACGGTGAGGGCTTCATGGCCAGCGCCACGCTGTTCCACAATCGCTTCGACGACAAGATCGCCGCCGGCCCCGATATCACGATCAGCGGCGATCCGCGAATCCCGGACGGTGTCTACGCCCAGGACATAAATATCGACGAGGCCGAGACCCAGGGCATCGAACTCGCCACCCGCATCCAGCTCTCGGAGCGCGTCAACCTCAGCGCCAACTACACGTACACGGACAGCGAGCAGAAGAGCGGCGAGCAGCAGGGCGAGCCGCTGACCGATACCCCGGAGCATGCGGTCAACGGCACCCTGCGCTGGCAGACTACCAAACGGCTGAGCACCTGGCTCTCCGGTGAATACCGCAGCGAGCGCTACCGCAACCGTGAGCGGGTGCGCGGCGCGGCCTCCTACGACGACCTGGGCGATTTCGAATCCTACGCCCTGTTCCATCTGGGCGGCAGCTACCAGGTCTCCGACGCATTCACCGTCAGCGCCACCGTCCAGAACCTGTTCGACAAGGACTTCGTCGATTACCGCGCCTACGACGGCGGTGCGGAATACGGCAACGTCTACGCCAACAGCGAAGAGGGACGCCGCCTCTGGCTCTCCGCCCGCTACGAGTTCTAAGCACGCCCGAGACGCCGTCTCGCCGTTTCGATCCTGCCTTTCGCCCCGGCCACGCCGGGGCGTTTTGCCAGCAAGGGAATGCATCGCAAGATCAAATGACAATGATTTATATTTCTTTGATTGCATGCCATACTGTCGCCATCGCCATCGCCATCGCGAACCCTATCCCCCATGCACGACTTCGATGAGCTGGCCGCCTTCGACGCGATCATGGCCTCGGGCAGCCTGACCCGCAGCGCGCGGGAGCTGGGCCTGGCCAAGTCGACCCTCAGTCGGCGTATCAGCCAGCTGGAGAGCCGACTCGGCCAGCCCCTGCTGCGTCGCCAGGCCAACCGCCTGATTCCTACCGAGGCGGGGCTGCTGTTCCACGACTACTGCCGCGATATGCTGCGCCTGGCCAGCCGCAGTCGCGAGGCGCTGGCCGACCTCTCCGAGGCGGTGCGCGGGCGCCTCACCCTGGGGGTGCACTGCGGGCTGGCGCGCAGCTGGGCGGCAGGGGTGGCGGAGGACTTCCTGGCACGCCATCCGGAGGTGGAGCTGACCCTGCAGGCGCGTGAACAAGCGGAGTGCTCGCCGGAGAGCCAGTGCGTGCAGGTGTTGCTGGGCGAGGTACCCACCGAGGCCGGCCTCAGGGCGGAGCCGCTGGGGCGCCTCTCGCGTCATCTCTATGCCAGCCCCGACTACCTGGCACGCCACGGGGCACCGGCACATCCCGAGGCACTCGCACACCATCCCTGGATCGACCTGCTGGGCACCACGCACGCGGGGCTGACGCTGCATCATTCCGAGCAGGGCGCCTTCTATTTTCGTCCGCCACGCTCACGGCTGCGGGTCGACCTGCCGGTGCTGTATGTGGATGCCATCGCCCGCGGCCAGGGCATCGGGGTGCTGCCGGAATGGATCGTAGCCGCCCGCGAGGCCCACCATCCCGGCGAACTGGTGGCCTGCCTGCCCGCATGGCGACCGACGCCGCTGGCGGTGACCCTGCTCTACCCCTACGGCCAGCGCCCGCGCCGGGTCGACGCCCTGCTCGACTGCCTGCGCCGGGCCGTGCCCGAGGCCTGGCGCCCCTGACATCGAGCGCTCGCCTTGCCAGGCCGGCCGCCGCTTCCGACAATAGTCGCCCGCTCTTAGCCTCAGGGACGACCACATGCTTGCCGAACTCTTCGCCGTAATGGCACCGGTGCTCACCGGCGCCGGCCTGGGCTTTACCTGGGTGCGCCTGGGCCAATCCTATCCGGTAGAGTTCGTCACCCGGCTGGTCTTCAACATCGGTACCCCGGCGCTGGTAATTGCCTCGCTCTCCGGCGCCGAGATCGATGCCGGCAGCTTCGGGCGCACCATGCTGGCCACGGCGCTGGTGATCAGCGCCATGGCGGCGATGACCTGGCCGCTGGCACGCCTGCTGGGCAAGGATTGGCGGGTGCTGCTGGCCCCGGCCATGTACCCCAACACCGGCAACATGGGGCTGCCGGTGGTGCTCTACGCCTTCGGCAGTGCCGGCTTCGCCTACGGCATCACGGTGATGGTCACCGTCTCACTGTTCCAGTTCACCCTGGGCTCGGTGATGGCCAGCAACGGCGGCAATCCGTTGCGCACCCTGGCACGCACCCCCACCGTCTACGCCATTGCCATCTCGCTGGCACTGCTGCTTACCGATACCGCCCTGCCCCTATGGCTTGCCAACAGCGTCGACCTGATCTCGGGCTTCACCGTGCCGCTGATGCTGATCACCCTGGGGGTCTCGCTGGCCAGCATCCAGGTCCGCAGCCTCAAGTCCGGTGTCGGCTTCAGCCTGCTGCGCATCCCGGTAGCCGCGGCGCTGGCCTGGGGCATCGGCACCCTGCTCGATCTGCCACCCCTGGCCCAGGGCATCCTGATCCTGCAGATGAGCATGCCTGTAGCGGTGTTCAACTACCTGTTCGCCCAGAAGGCGCGCCGCGAACCGGAGTACGTGGCGAGCCTGGTGTTCTGCTCGACCCTGCTGTCGCTGATCTACCTGCCGATCCTGCTGGCCTGGCTGATGTAGGCCGTCCCCGGATGGCGACAGGGAACACCGCTCTCCTGCCGGAGTCCCTATCCTGTTGAGGCAAGCCCACAAAATTGGGCCCACAACCGGAAGAGGGAATACGCCATGCCTGCCACTCTGTACCGACTGCCCGCGGCGCTGCTTGCGGGCGGACTCGCCCTCGGCGGCCAGGCCACGGCCGCCGAGACGCTGGTCGAACGACTCGAGAGCGACCACCACGAACTGCGCCTGGAGCGGATCACCACGGGCCTCGAACACCCCTGGTCACTGGCCTTCCTTCCGGATGGTGACCTGCTGGTCAGCGAGCGCCCCGGACGCCTGGCTCGCATCGACGAGGCCGGGGAGGTCACCCGCCTCGACGGCGTGCCCGAGGTCAGCACCCGCGGCCAGGGCGGGCTGCTCGACCTGGCCCTGCATCCCGACTTCGGCAGCGGTGAGGGCGAGGACAACTGGCTCTACTTCACCTGGAGCCAGCCCGGGAGCGGCGGCAGCGCCACCACCCTCTCCCGCGCCCGCCTGGCCGAGGACACCCTGACCGACATCGAGACGCTGTTCGTCCAGGACCGCTTCTCCGACCCCGGCCGCCACTACGGCTCGCGGCTCGCCTGGCTACCCGACGGCAGCCTGCTGATGAGCATCGGCGACCGCGGCCGCGAACCGCCTCGGGCCCAGGATGGCGGCGACCACGCCGGCAGCGTGCTGCGCCTAACTGAGAGCGGTGGCGTGCCCCAGGACAACCCCTTCGTCGCCGACGGCGCGGTGCTCGACGAGCTCTACACCATGGGTAACCGCAACCCTCAGGGGCTCACGGTCGCCGCCGACGGCACCATCTGGTCTACCGAGCACGGCCCGCGCACCGGCGACGAGCTCAACCGCCTGGTGGCCGGCGAGAACTACGGCTGGCCGGTGGTGAGCCGCGGCAACGACTACGCCACCAACGAGCCCATCGGTCGCGACAGCGCCCCGGGCATGCGTGACCCGCTGCATGTCTTCGAGGGACGCTTCGCGCCCTCGGGCCTCACCGAGGTCAGTGGCGACACCTTCCCCGCCTGGCAGGGCCACCTGCTGGTCGGCGGCCTGGCCAGCGAGCGCCTGGTACGCCTGGCGCTAGACGGCGACGACGTGGTCGAGCGCGAGGTAATCCTCGAGGGCGAGATCGGCCGCATCCGCGACGTGCGCCAGGGCCCGGACGGCGCCATCTATCTGCTCGAAGATTCCGCCCGTGGCGCACTCTACCGCCTGGTGCCCGCCAACTAGTCACGACAGGGGCCGCAGCGGACGCGGCCCTGACGACCCCAGGGATCCCCCATGCGCCTGCGCAACCTGATCATCGTCACGGTTATCGTGCCGCTCTTCCTGGTGCTGATGGTCTTCAGCCTTGTAGCCATCAAGTCGCTGGAGGACAACGTACGCTCCAAGCTGGAGACCGAGGTCCAGACCATCAGCCGTGCCATCGGCACCTCCCTGGGCTATGCCCTCTCCCGCGATAGCCCCGAGTCGCTGCAGGAGACACTGCGGTCGGCCTTCTCCTACAACCGCATCTACGGCGCCTATGTCTTCGACATCAAGGGCAACGAGATCCATGGCCTGGGGCTCGGCGAGACGCTCTACGACGCCGAGGAGCTCCAGGCCGTCGCCGAGGCGAGCGAGATGCGCAGTGACTATCACGACGACGAGGGCAGAACCTACTTCTCGACCCTGGTGCCGTTGCGCTCCCCCGACGGCAATATCCTCGGCGTACTGCAGGTCAACCGTCTCAATACGGGTATCGAGAACTACACCGGTTTTCTCAGCCAGGTCGCCCTGGTCGCCTTCGGCATCGGTGCCGCGGGCATCGTGCTGGGCATCTGGTGGATGTTCCGACGCCATATCGAGCGACCGCTGAGACAGCTGCTCAAGGTGATGGAGCGGGTCACCCAGGGCGAGCGCCGCCAACGGGCGACGATCCACGGCCTGGACGAGTTCCGCCGTCTCGGCCTGGCCCTCAACCATATGCTCGACGCCCTGGCCGAGAAGGATGCCGACATCGAGGCCCGGCAGCAGCGCGAGATCGAGCTGGAGCGGCGCCTGCGCAAGTCGCGCAAACTGGCCGAGCTCGGCGTGCTGGCCGCCGGCGTGGCCCACGAGGTCGGCACGCCACTTACCGTGATCGAGGGCCAGGCCCAGCGCCTGGCGCGCCGCGATGGCATCGGTGAGGACGAACAGCGCCGCCTGGCGCGCATCCGCGGCGAGGTACAGCGCATCGTCGAGATCGTGCGCCAGCTGATGGACCTGGGGCGCCAGCACAATGTCGAGAAGGAGCGGCTCGCCCTGGACGACCTGGTCCACGACGCCCGGCAACTGGTCGAGACCGACCTCGAGGCGCGCGACATTCACCTCGAGCCGCTGCTGCCGGAGCCGCCGCTGATGCTGCTGGTCAATGGCCAGCAGCTGGTCCAGGTCCTCACCAACCTGCTGCGCAATGCCGCCCAGGCCGAGGGAGTCCGGCGAATAACGCTCACGGGGCACCGTCGCGACGACGCACTCTGCCTGACCATCGAGGACGACGGCTGCGGTATTCCGGAGGCCGAGCGGCCCCGGGTCTTCGACCCCTTCTTTACTACCAAGCCCGTGGGCCAGGGCAGTGGCCTCGGGCTCTCCATGGTCCATCGCATCATCAACGATCACGGTGGCTCCATCGGCGCCTTCGACAGCGCGCTGGGAGGCGCCGGCTTCGAGATCGTGCTGCCACTCGAGGACACCACCCCATGAACGGACACGCCATGCCAGACACGGAACGCGACACGCCGGCCCTGCCCCTGCTGGTCGTCGAGGACGACCCGGCCATCCTGGAGCTGCTCGAGGAGGAGCTGGCCGACGCCGGCTATGCGACCCTTACCGCGACCAGTGCCGAGCAGGCCCTGGCCACGCTCAGCCACAGCGAGGTGGCCCTGGTGATCAGCGACGTGCGCCTGCCGGGCATCAGCGGCATGCAGCTGCTCGAGCGGCTGCGCCGCGAGGGAAGCACGCTGGGCTTCATCGTGATCACCGCCTTCGGCACCATCGACCAGGCGGTGGAGGCACTCAAGCAGGGCGCCGACGACTTCCTGACCAAGCCGCTGGACCTGGAGGGGCTGCGCGAGGCGGTATACCGGGTGCTGGAGAGCCGTCGACTGGCCTCGCGCCTGGCCAGCGACGGGGCGGTAAACAGCTTCCACGGCATCGTCGGCGAGAGCGCAGCCATGCAGTCGCTGTTCCACGACGCCGCCCGGCTGGCCGACAGCGATGCGCCCATGCTGCTGCTCGGCGATAGCGGCACCGGCAAGGAGCTGATGGCGCGGGCCGTGCATGCCGAGAGCCCGCGTCGCGACGGCCCCTTCGTCGCCGTGAACTGTGCCAGCATTCCCGGCGAACTGATGGAGAGCGAGTTCTTCGGCCATGTGAAGGGCGCCTTCACCGGTGCCGACGAGTCCCGCCAGGGGCTCTTCCAGGCCGCCCGGGGCGGCAGCCTGTTCCTCGACGAGATCGGCGAGATGCCCATCGCGCTGCAGGCCAAGCTGCTGCGAGCCCTGCAGGAGAAGAGCGTGCGGGCGGTGGGCGCCGAACGGGAGGAAACGGTGGACGTGCGCATCATCGCCGCCACCCATCGACATCTGGAGGAGGAGATCGAAGCGGGGCACTTCCGCAGCGACCTCTTCTATCGCCTGGAGACCTTCTCTCTTCTCATCCCGCCGCTGCGCGAGCGGGAGGGTGACATCGAGCGACTGATCCCGGCGCTGATCGACAAGCATGCCGGCCAGCAGGGCAAGCACATCCAGCGGATCGAGCCCGCCGCCCTGGAGGCCCTTCTCGGCTACACCTACCCGGGCAATGTGCGCGAGCTGGAGAACGCCATCATGCGGGCGGTGACCCTGGCCGAGGCGGGCCAGCTCTGCCACGCCGACCTGCCCCAGCGGATCCGCGATCAGGGCGAGGCCCAACGACGCCACTGCCGTGAGGCCCGAGTCGAGGGGGCGCTGGCGAACGCGGCCGCGCGGGCGAACTGGCCGAGCCTGGAAGAGGTGGAGAAGCGCTATATCCGCAAGGTGCTGGAAGCCACGGGCGGCAACAAGCGGCGCACCGCCGAGGTGCTGGGGATCGCCCGGCGCACCCTCTACCGTCGCCTCGAGGAGGAGTAGCCAAAAAGGGCCCCCGCCGCAGCGGGGGCCTGGGGTCACATGCCGGGCCGTTCAGAGGGGAACACGATACAACGGCCGGGGAGTGGCATGTGTACGGGGGGTGGACGAGTGGACTTACCAGCCCTGCTCCTCATCCTCGCTGTCGTCGCCCTCCTCGTCCCAGGGCGCCTCCTCTTCCTCGTTCTCGTACTCGTACTCTTCTTCACCGCCGGCGGCCGGGTCGTCGGCGCCGGGCATCGCCTCGGGGCCGTCACCGAAGCCGGGCTCCTGGGCCGGGTCGCCGGCAGCGGGGTCCGCCTGCTGGGTCGCGGGGTCGGCGGCGGAATCGGTGCTCTGGGCCGCGGGGTCGCCACCCGGCACGGCCGGATCACCTTGGGCGTTCGGGTCGGCCATCGGGTCAGCGGTGGCGGGGTCCGCCTGCTGGGCGGCAGGGTCCTCGTGCATGTCGCCGAAGGCCAACGGGCTTGCGATCAGGCCGAACGAGACACCGAAGATACCGAGTTTCTTGAGGGTTTCCTTGGACATCATCTTGCACCTCCTTCTTTCATGAAGATCGAGGGTGGGTCGGGCATGGCTTGCCCGGCGGGTGACCGGCGGCTGTCCGGTAGGCCGGTCACCGATGAGAGATAGCGGTCAGTTAGCGCTCTGGTCGTCGTCTTCCTGACTTCCTGACGACTCCGGGAAGGCAGTCGTTTCACCGGAAGCCGCCTGCGAGTCCATGCTGGACTCCTGGTCCATGGCCTGTTCAGTCTGGTCCTGCTGCATGACAGGATCCTCACTGTTCATGCTCGACTCCTGCTCCATGCTGGTCTCGCCGCCCATGGAGGCAGACTCCTCGCTGGCCGGCTCATCCATCGGCGGCAACTCTTCCTCTCCGTCGCCACAGCCGGCCAGGGCCAGGCTGCCAAGCCCCAGCAGGGCGATCGCGGCAAGGTTCGTCAGTCGGCGCCGTCGCGTCCTGCGGGGCATGTCTCGGTTCAGCTGTTGGTCACTCATCGCTTGCTCCCTGAGTCATCTGGACTTCACCCAACACAAAGCATGCAGCGTGCCAGGCCCTGCCAAAAAAACTGTTATTCACTACCGATCAATATCTTACAAATACAAATGGCCTCAGAAGATGCGGTTCGCCGAGGCCTGCCGGATGGTCAGATTCGACACATGGGTCACCCTTGCGCCATCGTGCAGCCCTTCGATACCCCGGTTTTTAATTTGAATGATCATTCAAAAAAACGTAGGGTAGAGATCCTTTCGCAACCGTCAACGCTTCCGCATGCCAATCTGGGCGTCGCCGGCACACTATTCTGTGCCATTCGCGTTACGCCAGGGGCTGACAAGAAGGCTATTCAATGAACGAGAACCGAAACGTCAAGATTCGGGTTCGCAACCTGAGCAAGGTCTTCGGCAGCAACCCGAAGAAGGGGCTCGAACTGCGTGACCAGGGACTCAAGCGCACCGAGATCCACGAGAAGACCGGCCAGACGCTGGGCCTCTCCAACATCAACTTCGACGTCTACGAAGGCGAGCTGCTGGTGATCATGGGGCTCTCCGGCTCGGGCAAGTCGACCCTGATCCGCTGCCTCAACCGGCTGATCGAGCCCACCGAGGGCGAGATCGTCATCGACGACGAGGACATCCCCAAGCTGGATGACAAGGCGCTGCTGGAGTGCCGTCGCCGCCACTTCTCGATGGTGTTCCAGAACTTCGCGCTCTTCCCCCACCGCACGGTGCAGCAGAACGCCGAATTCGGCCTGGAAATCCGCGGCGTGGACAAGGCCGAGCGCGCCGAGATCGCCCGCAAGGCGCTCAAGCAGGTGGGCCTGGACGGCTGGGAGGACTCCTACCCCAACCAGCTCTCCGGCGGCATGCAGCAGCGCGTGGGCCTGGCGCGGGCGCTGGCCAATGACTCCACGGTGCTGCTGATGGACGAGGCCTTCTCGGCGCTCGACCCGCTGATCCGCGGCGACATGCAGCAGGAGCTGCAGGAACTGCAGAGCCGGATGCAGAAGACCACGGTCTTCATCACCCACGACCTCGACGAGGCGCTCAACATCGCCGACCGCATCATCCTGCTCAAGGATGGCGAGATCGTGCAGATCGGCACCCCGGAGCAGATCCTGACCCACCCCGCCGACGACTATGTGAAGCGCTTCGTGGAAGGCGTGGACATGTCCAAGATCCTCACCGCCGAGCACGCCATGCGCAAGGTGCGCGCCGTGGCCCGCGAGGGCGACGGCCCGCGTACCACCCTGCGCAAGATGCACGAGCACAACCTCGACTCCATCTACGTCACCCGCCGCGACCGCACCCTGCTCGGCCTGCTCGAGGTGGATGCCGCGGAACAGGCGGCCCGACAGGGCGCCGACACCATCGGCGAGGCCATGACCCAGGACTTCCGCAAGGTCGGGCCCGAGGAGCCGCTGCACAACCTCTTCGCCATGTTCAGCGAGAAGAGCTTCCCCATCGCGGTGGTGGATGACGACGAGCGCCTGCTCGGCGTGGTGGTCAAGGGTGCCGTGCTCGACCAGCTGGCCCAGGCCGCCGAGGAGAACGCCACGGCAGATGCAGATACCGACAGCGCAGCGGCAGGAGAACAGTGATGGCGATCGAGATTCCTAGCATTCCGCTCGGCCAGTGGATCGAGGGTGGCCTCGACTGGCTGACCAGCGAGTACTCCATCGTTACCCGCGGCATCTCCCGGGTGACCCAGACCGGCATCGACGGCCTCAACGACGCCCTGATGTGGCTGCCCCCCTGGGGCCTGCTGCTGATCATTGTCGGCCTGTGCTGGTGGGTGGCGAACCTGCGCCTGGGCATCGGTGCCGCCCTGGGACTTGCCCTGATCTGGAACCTGGGCCTGTGGGACCCGATGATCGAGACCCTCACCCTGGTGGTGATCGCCACCCTGGTGGCGGTAGTGATCGCCCTGCCGGTGGGGATCGCCGCGGCGCTCTCCGAGCGGCTCTACCGGCTGATCATGCCGGTGCTCGACTTCATGCAGACCATGCCGGCCTTCGTCTACCTGATCCCGGCGATTCCCTTCTTCGGCATCGGCTCGGTGTCGGCGATCTTCGCCACGGTGATCTTCTCCATGCCGCCGGCGATCCGCTTCACCACCCTGGGCATCCGCCAGGTGCCGGGCGAGCTGATCGAGGCCGCCGACGCCTACGGCGCCACCCGTAGCCAGAAGCTGTTCAAGGTACAGCTGCCGCTCTCCCTGCCCACGGTGATGGCAGGCATCAACCAGACCATCATGCTGGCCCTCTCCATGGTGGTGATCGCCGCCATGATCGGCGCCGACGGCCTGGGCAGCGAGGTGTGGCGCGCCATCCAGCGCCTGCGCCCGGGCGACGGCTTCGAGGCCGGCATCGCCGTGGTAATCCTGGCTATGCTGCTCGACCGCCTGACCCAGTCGCTGCGCAAGGGGCGCAAGTCGTAAGCTCAAGAACAGGACGCGGGCGTTGAGGCCGCACCTTGAAAAGGTCTTTCATGACCTCCAGAGTAGTTGGTTGAACACAAAGAGAAGGGGTACACGATGAAGAAGCACCTGCTGAACCGTCGCATCCGTCTCGCCGGCCTGGCACTGGCCACCGGCGCCGCCCTGACTGCCGGCGCCGCCCAGGCCCAGGACAAGGGCACCGTCCACCTGGCCTACGTCGAGTGGTCTTCCGAAGTGGCCTCGACCAACGTCATGCGCGCCGTGCTGGAGCAGGCCGGCTATGAGGTCGACATGACCTCTCTCTCCGCCGCTGCCATGTGGCAGGCCGTCTCCACCGGCGATGCCGATGCCATCGTCGCCGCCTGGTTACCTACTACCCACGCCGACTACCTGGAACGCGTGGGCGACAAGGTCAACGACCTCGGCCCCAACCTCGATGGCACCAAGCTGGGCTTGGTCGTGCCGGCCTACAGCGACGCGGACTCCATCGCCGATCTCAATGACCACGCCGATTCGTTCAACGGCGAGATCATCGGCATCGACCCAGGCGCCGGCATCATGGGCCTGACCGAAAAGGTGGTCGATACCTACGATCTCGACCTGGCCCTGCGCAGCGGCAGCGGCGCCACCATGACCGCGGCCCTGGCCAGCGCTATCGAGAACGAGGAAGACGTGGTGGTTACCGGCTGGACCCCGCATTGGAAGTTCGCGCGCTGGGACCTCAAGTATCTCGAGGACCCCGAGAACGTCTACGGCGGCGCCGAGCAGATCCACACCATCGTGCGCCAGGGCCTCGAGGAGGAGATGCCGGAGGCCTACGCGATCCTGGATGCCTTCGAGTGGACTCCCGAGGACATGGGCGAAGTCATGCTCATGAACCAGGAAGAGGACGCCGACCCCTACGAGAACGCCCAGAAGTGGGTCGAGGAGAACCAGGAGCAGGTCCAGGAGTGGCTCGACGCCGCCTCCTGATCCTGGCTGACCGCGGCCGAGGCCGCGCCTTCCCGGGGGAGCCACGCGAGTGGCTCCCCTGCTTCATGTCTGACATGCAAGCTATGCTGCATCGCGCGGGCTCGCCGGAGCTCGCCTGCGCCAGCTTCATCATTGGTGTACAGTTCGCGTACAAGATTGCGGATACGTTGAAGTGAGGCCGCCGATCAGCGTCTACGCTTCCATGTGTTCCTTCTTGATTGGACGCGGCGGGGCGTGCTGCCGACGCAGCCCGGCTCGCCGATCGCCACCTCTACTCGCCACCACAAGGAGATGCCGTGATGTATCGCAAGATCATGGTTCCGGTCGACCTCGCCCATATCGAGGTGATCGAGCCCGCCTTGCAGACGGTGGCCGACCTGGCCAAGCACTATGATGCCGAGGTCTGCTACGTGGGCATTACCGCCAGCACCCCGGGCAGCGTCGCCCGCACCCCGGAGGAGTTCACCCAGAAGCTGGAGGCCTTCGCCCAGGAGCGGCATGCGGTCCACGGCCAGCCGGTCAGCACTCACACCATCGTCAGCCCCGACCCCATCGCCGACCTCGACGACGACCTGATCGAGGCCATCGACAAGGTGGGTGCCGACCTGGTGGTGATGCCGACCCATCCGCCCAAGCATCTGGACGTGATCATGCCGTCCCACGGCGGCAAGGTGGCAACGCACACCAAGGCCTCGGTATTCCTGGTACGTCCGGGGGCCGGTGAATAACCGCTACGACACACAACTGCGTACATCGATAACCGCAAGGGAGACGTCTCGTGGCCAACCAGACCAAAGATGACAAGCCCCAGGAGCCGAATGGCGGCTCCGAGGGGATTCCGGCCCCGGAGGGGGCAGCCAACCTGATCGACACGGATTACGTGATCGGCCAGGACAACATCACCGCTTCCCCCATGGGGATCGACGTGGATCTGCACGGCAAGGTCTTCATGGTCTCGTCGATCGTGATCCTGCTGTTCGTGATCCTGACGCTGGCCATGCAGGCTCAGATGGAGCCGATCTTCAACAGCATGTTCAGCTTCCTGACCACCAAGCTGAGCTGGGTGTTCCTGCTCGGTGCCAACGTCTTCGTGATACTCGCGCTGGTGCTGATCTTCACCCCCATCGGCAAGGTGCGCATCGGCGGCGCCAAGGCCACGCCGGACTTCGGCTATCCCGGCTGGTTCGCCATGCTGTTCGCCGCTGGCATGGGCATCGGCCTGATGTTCTACGGTGTATCCGAGCCGCTGGGCCACTATGGCACCGCCATGGGCGGCATCACCATGGGCGAAGATGGCCTGCGCACCGACTGGGCCCCGCTGGGCGGTGCCGAGGGTGACCAGCAGGCCGCCATCTCGCTGGGCATGGCCGCCACCATCTTCCACTGGGGCCTGCACCCCTGGGGTGCCTACGCCATCGTGGGCCTGTCGCTGGCGATCTTCGCCTTCAACAAGGGCCTGCCGCTGACCATGCGCTCGATCTTCTACCCGGTGCTGGGTGAGCGTATCTGGGGCTGGCCGGGCCATCTGATCGATATCCTGGCGGTGTTTGCCACCCTGTTCGGCCTGGCTACCTCGCTGGGGCTGGGGGCGACCCAGGCCTCGGCCGGTCTCAACTACCTGTTCGACATTCCCGACAACAACCTCACGCTGGTGCTGCTGATCCTGGGCATCACCGTCGTCGCCCTGGGCTCGATCATGCTCGGCGTCGACAAGGGCGTGCAGCGCCTGTCACAGCTCAACATGGGCCTGGCCCTGCTGCTGCTGGTGTTCGTGATCGCCGTGGGCCCGACCCTGATGATCGCCACCGGCGTGCTCGAGAACCTGCTCGGGTATGTGAAGAACCTGCCGGCGCTCTCGATGCCCTTCGGGCGCGAGGATGCCAACTTCAGCCAGGGCTGGACCGCCTTCTACTGGGCCTGGTGGATCGCCTGGTCGCCCTTCGTCGGCATGTTCATCGCCCGCGTCAGCCGCGGCCGTACCGTGCGTGAGTTCCTGATCGCCGTGCTGGTGGTACCCACCCTGGCCTCGGTGGTATGGATGACCGCCTTCGGTACCACCGCCATCGACCAGGTGATCAGCTCCGGCATCACCGAGGTGCAGGACGCCGCCCTGGAGCTTCAGCTGTTCACCATGCTGGAGCACCTGCCGCTGAGCGCCATCACCTCCTTCGTCGGCATCGTGCTGGTGGTCGTGTTCTTCATCACCTCGTCGGACTCCGGTTCGCTGGTGATCGACTCCATCACCGCCGGCGGCAAGGTCGATGCCCCCAAGCCCCAGCGTGTGTTCTGGGCGCTGATCGAGGGTGCCATCGCCATCGCCCTGCTGCTGGGTGGCGGCCTCGGCGCGCTGCAGACGGCGGCACTGACCACCGGCCTGCCCTTCACCCTGGTGCTGCTGGTGGGCTGCTACGCCATCGTCAAGGGACTGATGAGCGAGCCCAAGGCCAAGTAGATCGGCCCAGGGCTGGCAAGCAGCCAGCTAGACGCAGCGAGGCGGCCTTCGGGCCGCCTCGCTGCGTTATGGGTCGAGCTTATGGGCAAAGCCTATGAACAGCGCTCGAGGTGCTCAGCTCCACAGTTCGCTCAGCGGGGTCTCCGCCGAGAAGCGACTGGCCACCTGGGCCTGGAGCAGCTCCGCGGTGGCCAGGGCATCCACCAGGGCGTGGTGCCCCTGGTAGGGGGGCAGGCCATAACGCTCGCGACTCGCCTGCAGGCGGATCGATACCGGCGGGCGTCCCAGCCAGCGCCTGAAGCGTGCCCACAGCGACTGGCGGTAGAGCCGCGCCTCCAGCGACATGGTATCGATCACCGGAAACAGCAGCCCCTCCCCCAGCCGGTTCTTGACGGCCGCATCGAAGAAGCCGCGCTCGATATGCCGATAGTGCACCACTGCCAAGCGCCCTTTCAGCACCTCCAGCACCTCGGGCAGTACCTCGGCCAGGTCCGGGGCATTCTCCACCTCGTCATGGGTGATGTGGTGCAGGGTCACCGAGGTCTCGGTGAGCTCGCGATAGGGCTTGAGCACCCAGTAGCGCGCCTCGCGCAGTGGGATCCGCGCCAGGCTGAAGGGCACCATGCCGATGCTGACGATGGCATGGCGACGCGGGTCGAGGCCGGTGGTCTCGATATCCAGCGCCACCAGCGGCGCCTCGCCGATGGGCGTGTCGGCCACCGGACAGCCGGCGGAGAAGAAGTCGGCCAGCAGCGGATGGCTCACCCGGCCAGCGCGGTCGGCCAGATACTCCGGCCAGCCCGGTGCCGCCTGCTGCCTGCGCCCCATGGTCATCCTAGCGCCTCCGCCGCTCGGCGGCGGGCGGCACAGGGTAGCGGAACTTGAGAAACTTCTGGGCGTTGCTCAGCACCTGGAAGGCGTCCTTGAGGGTATGGCGCTCACTGTCGCTGACGTTCTCGGGTTCGATATTGTTGTCGGGTGTCCGCTCGTGCTGGATATCAATCACTTGGTGGCGTATCCGCGCCATGGTCAGGAACTCCAGCGCATGGCGCAGCTTGGCACTCACCCCCTGGGCCAGCAGCTGGGTCTGGTCGATATCGTCGAGACGCTCGAAGCTGTTCTGGGCCCGGGAGCCGCAGGCCAGGGAGTGTACGCGGATCAGGTCGGTGAGCGGGGCCGTGCCACGCCGCTTGAGGTTGATGGAGTTGTTGTGCTTGCCATCCTTCTCCATCACGAAGGTGCGGAAGAAGCCCAGCGGCGGGGTACGGTTGAGCGCATTACGGGCCATGGCGGCCAGGAACAGTCGGCTCTTGGGGGCCTGGGTAGCGATCAGGTCCTGAAGCTGCTCGACGTAGGCGTTCTCCCCGTACACCGCATCCAGGTCGAAGAAGATCGAGCTATGCAGCAGGCGCTCCGGGGTCGGGTCGCGGATCCATTCCTGGAAGTAGCCCTTCCACACCGACAGCGGCTGGCGCCAACGGGGGTTGGTGGCCATGATGTCGCCCGTGCAGTAGCTGTAGCCGCAGGCCGCCAGGCCATCGCTGACCCGCTTGGCCAGCGCCAGGAAGTAGTCGTCGTGGGTCTTCGGATCGAAGTCGTCCGAAAGCACCAGGGCATTGTCCTGGTCGGTGACCAGGGTCTGCTCATTGCGCGCCATGGAGCCCATGGCCATGAAGCAGTAGGCCACCGGGGGCGGCCCCAGCTCCTCCTCGGCCAGCTCCAGCAGGCGGCGGGTGAAGCTGCGCCCGATAGTGGAGAGTGCGCTGCCGATCATGCGCGAGTCGGCACCGTCCTCCACCATGCGCACGAAGGCGGCGCGCACGTCCGGCGCCAGCTTGGCCAGCCCCTCGGCGGTGGACTGGCTGTAGATATTGCTGACCAGGTAGAGGCTGGAGTGGGTCTCGTAGCGGATGATATCGGAGAGGTGCACGATGCCCACCGGGCTGCGGCGATGCATCACCGGCAGGTGGTGGATGTTATTGCGCAACATGGTGAGCATCGCCTCGTGCACCGACTCGTCGGACTGGATCGCCACCAACCGGTCACCCACTACCTCGCCGATGGGAGTATCAGGTGGTCGCCCCTCCGCCACCGTGCGGCGGAAGTCGCTGTCGGTGAGGATGCCGCGCACCTGCCAGGCGCGCTCCTCGCTGTCGCGGAAGGTATAGCGCGGGTTGTCGCCGGGGCTGTCCAGCACCAGCACCGCCGAAGCGCCGAAGTCGCTGATCTGGCCGGCCGCCTCCTGCAGTGTGGTGCGCGCCTCCAGCATCAGCGGATAGCGGGTGAGCAGCTTGCGCACCCGAGTGATCATCATGTCGTTCTGCTGCTTCTGCTGCTCCACCGCACTCTCGAGACGCGGGCGCTCCACCTCGACGAAATCGGCGAAGTGCTCATCCTCCTCGCACAGGCGCTGGAAGACGGCGTCGGGGATAAAATAGATCAGGCTGTCTTCCAGGGCGCGCACGGGGAAGCGCACCTTGTAGTTCCGCAGCAGGCTGAAGTGGCCGAAGATCTCCCCCTCGCCGCGGCGATCATAGAGGTCGCCGTTGCGGCGCCGCACCTCCACCGCACCACTGCGCACATAGCCCAGGACGTCGACCTCCTCGTCGGCGACGAAGATATCGCTCTCGGCGCGGTAGTAGGCCACCTCCACCTGGCCGGCGATCTCGTCGAGCAGCTCGTCGGAGAGCGCGTCGAAGGGCGGGAAGCGCCCCATATGCTGGCGAATCTCCAGCCATTCCACTTCCATGCGTACTCTCCCGTCGCCGCCCATTTTCGCCAAGTCTGGAAGCTTGCCGAGTCGCTGTAAAGCGCCTTGAACTCCCCACGAAAACGGCCACCCCGGAGGGTGGCCGTCGAATGCCGATGGGAGTCGGCGACGGGTCAAAGGTGGCTTACGACTGGGCCATCTCCTGGACACGCTGCATCATCTCAGGGTCCTGCTGGATGGCCTGGCCGATGGCGTTGAAGGTATCCACGTCGAGGCCGCTCTCCTCGACCACCTTGACCATCTCCTCGTTGGCCTCCATGCGAACTTCCTGCTGGGCCTCTTCACCTTCGGCGGACTGCAGGCGCTCGGTGTACTCCTGGGACAGCACCGCGATCTCCTGAGAGGCATCGGCGAACTGCTGGAGCTGGGCATCGGAGAAGTCCTGGGCCGGGGCGGCGGCCTGGGGCTGCTCGGCGGCATTGGCTGCGGAGTCCTCCTGGGCGTGTGCGGTTGCCGACATCAGGCCGGCGCTGAGCAGGGCGGCGGAGAACAGGGCAGTCATGCGTTTCATAGATACCTCCAGGGATATTGCATCATGTATGTGCCCCCCTGTGACGACCTGCGTCCCGGGGAGTTCAGATCGTTTTGTGTTGGAATGTAACGAGGGCGCCCGCAGGCGCCCTCTTTTGCGTGGCAGAACCCATCAGCCGTAGGCCAGGTTGGGCAACCAGGTGACCAGCGCCGGGAACAGGATCACCAGCAGTAGTCCCAGCGCCTGGATCCCCAGGAAGGGGAAGGAGGAGCGGAAGATCTGCGCCATGGTGATATGCGGTGGGCACACCCCCTTGATATAGAAGAGCGCATAGCCGAACGGCGGGCTGAGGAAGGACATCTGCATGTTGACCAGGTAGATGACACCGAACCACAGCGAGACGTCGGCGGGATCCACCCCGGGGAGGCCGAACACACCATCGAAGGTGAGCCCCTTGATCAGCGGCACGAAGATCGGCACCGCCAGCAGCAGGATGCCCACCCAGTCCAGGAACATGCCCAGCGCCACCAGCAGCACCATCATCAGCGCCAGCACCGCATAGGGGCCGAGGCCCGCGCCGGAGATCAGCTCCTGCACGAAGGTCTGGCCACCTTGCAGGATATAGAAGCCGACGAAGATGCTGGCACCGAAGATAATCCACATCACCATCGCCGAGGCGACCAGGGTGGTCATGCAGGCCGCGTGCAGGTTGGGCCAGGTGAGGCGCTTGTGCATCGCAGCCACCACCAGTGCGCCGAAGGTGCCGATGCCGGCCGCCTCCACCGGTGTGGCGATGCCGGTGAAGATGATGCCGAGCACCAGCACCACCATCAGGGTGCCGAACATCACCAGGGTCAGGCCGCCGATGCCGACATTGGCCAGCACGCTCTCCAGGCTGCCGGTCAGGCTCTCGTAGTCGGTGGTGGCGATATTGACCATCTCGAACAAGGTCCATGCCGCCAGCACCACGCCGAGGGCCACCAGCAGGTTGGGGAAGCCCTGCCCCCGCTCATCCCGTGCCCGGTGGTGACGGAAGGACTGGAAATCGCGGATCAGCTGGGCGATACCCTGCAGCAGCAGCAGCAGCGCGCCGAAGAAAAGCATGAACTTCACCGGGTAGTACTGCACCGCCCATTCGGTGAAGGAGACCTCGTTGGCGTAGCTCGAGCCGAAGAAGAGCTGGTCGCTCACCGACTGGGAGAAGAACTTCCAGCCGGTCACCAGCAGGGCCAGGGTGAAGATGAAGAAGAACACCGAGGTCAGCAGGTCCAGGGCCGCCCGGGTCAGCGGCCGGGCACGCTGGTAGAGGATGTCCACGCGCACGTGGCCGCCCTCGCGCAGGGCGAAGGCGCCGGCCATCAGGTACTGCATGCCGAACATCAGGGTCATCGACTCGTGGGCCCAGTTGGTCGGCGAGTTGAAGGCGTAGCGCATCAGCACTTCGTAGGCGAATACGAAGGGCGCGACCAGCGACCAGTAGGCCACGTAGCGGCCGAAGAAGCCGGAAACCCGGTCGATGACGACCGTGAACAGGTTGCCCGGGGGCTGGTAGCCGACCTCGACCTCCTCGCCGGCGGGCACCTCGGCGATCTCGCCTCCGTCGATGCTGCCGCCGCGGCGGAAGCTGCGATCGACGAAGAACATGACCACCAGGGGCAGGAAAATCAGCACCGACCAGTAGAGCCAGTGGGGCAGAACGAAATTGATCTCGAAATTCATGAAAACTCCTCCGCGGTGCCATCACCTCCCGGCGATGGCGACGGATCATCGAGCCGACGGGATGCGGGATTGAGAGTTATGCCCTAGGCAAGCCGGGTGCTGCGGCCCTCGGCGCACAACACCCGGCAGGGTCGAGCAGGAAGGTCAGACGTTGAGTTCGTAGTCCTTGATGTCCTCTTCGGTGATCAGCGCCACCGCCGGGTCCATCATGGTGTCGAGGTGCGCCTTGAACATGCGCGCGGCATCCGGGTCCTTGTTGGCCCACTTGAACCACAGCGGGATGGCGACCTCGCGGAAGCGGGTAGCGTCCTCCTCGGAGAGGTGGATGATCTCGACGCCCTTCTCGCGGTACTTGGGCCAGGCCTCGGCATTGGCTTTCTGGATCGCGGCGTAGTGCTCGCGGGAGTAGACCGCCACCAGATCGTGCATCAGGTCCTGGGTCTGGGAGGACATGCGCTCGTAGACGCGCCGGTTGACGGCGATATCCATGAGGTCGACCGACTGGTGCAGGCAGGGCGTGGAGGGTGGGCCCATGATGATGTAGTCGGCCACCTGCCAGAAACCCAGTTCGTAGTTGACCGCGGCACCGGTGAAGTCGGCGGCATCGATGGTGCCCTTCTCCAGGGCCGGATAGACCTCGGAGCCAGGCAGCAGGGTGGTACGCGCGCCCATCTCAGCGAAAGTCTCGGCGACGATGCCGCCCGGCATGCGGATCTTGACGCCGTCGAAATCGTCGAAGCTGCGCAGCGGCACCTTGGAGTGGATCAGGTTGAGGTCGTGGTGGACATAGCCCAGCAACTCCTGGCCCTGCTTGCGGTAGAGATCCTTGGCAATATCCAGGCCTCCGTAGGCACCGAACATCATGTCCCACTGGTGAGGCAGCGAGAGGCCCATGGGGTAGGCGGTAAGGAAGACGCCGGCGGGCATCTTGCCGGGCCAGTAGACGGTGAACCAGTTCTGGCCGTCGAGTACGCCGTTGCGCACGGCATCGGCGACCTCGAAGGCACCGGCCACGGCACCCGCGGGGAAGGGCTCGATATTGACCTCGCCGCTGGTGGACTCGACCACCCCCTTGGCCCACGCCTCGAACGTGCGGTAGCCGACGGTGCCCGGCTGCCACGAGGACTGCATTCGGATGCGGATGCCCTCCTGGGCCTGGACGTTGCCGATCCAGGGCGCCGCCACGGCGACGGCGGAAGGTTGGCAAGGGGGCTCACCAGGGGCCATGATGCGGGCTTTGCCTCGCAAGGATGCCTCCATGACCTCACTCGCCTCCCACCGGCTCTGGCTGGCCGCCATGCCGCTGCTGTTCGTGGTGCTGTGGAGCACCGGCTTTATCGGCGCCAAGTTCGGCCTGCCCTACGCCGAGCCCTTCACCTTCCTGTTCATCCGCTTCGCCCTGACCCTGGCGCTGCTGGTGCCCCTGGCCCACTGGCTCTCGGGCGAGTGGCCCAGGGGACCCGCGCTATGGGGACATATCGCCGTCTCCGGTCTGCTGGTGCACGGAGCCTATCTGGGAGGCGTGTTCTACGGCATCTACCTGGGCATGCCGGCGGGGCTCGCCTCGCTGCTGGTGGGACTGCAGCCGTTGCTGACGGCGGGGCTGGCCGGGCCACTGCTCGGCGAGCGGCTGGCGATGCGTCAATGGCTGGGCCTGGCGCTGGGGCTGGCCGGGGTGATCCTGGTGCTGGGCGGCAAGCTCGACCCGGGGGAGAGCCTGTTCCAGGGCTTCGGCCTGGGGGCGCTGGGCGCGGTGCTGGTGGCGCTGCTGGGCATCTCCGGCGGCACGCTCTACCAGAAGCGCTACTGCACCGGCATGCCGCTGCTCTCCGGCACCGTGGTGCAGTATCTGGCGGCGGCGACCCTGCTGGGCCTGGGCGCCCTGCTGTTCGAGGAGCGCGATGTCGAATGGTCCGCCACCTTCGCCATGACCCTGGGGTGGCTGGTGCTGGTGCTCTCGATCAGTGCCATCCTGCTGCTGATGGCACTGATCAAGCGCGGCGAGGCCTCGCGGGTGGCGAGCCTCTTCTATCTGGTGCCGCCGGTCACCGCCCTGCAGGCCTGGTGGCTGTTCGACGAGGCACTGCCGCCGATCTCGCTTCTCGGCATGGCCATCGCCATTGCCGGGGTGGTGCTGGTGGTCAGGACACCGCCGGCGACAGCCGACAGGCGGCGTACTTGAACTCCGGGATCTTGCCGAAGGGATCCAGCGCCGGGTTGGTCAGCAGGTTGGCCGCCGCCTCCACGAAAGCGAAGGGCACGAACACCATGCCCTCGGGCATCCGCGAATCGGCCCGTGCCACGAGAGTGATCGTTCCGCGCCGGGTGGCGATGGTGATCGGCTCCCCCGGGGCCACGCCCAGGCGCCCCAGCTCCGCGGGTGCCAGGCTGGCGGCGGCCTCGGGCTCCAGGTCGTCGAGCACCCGGCTGCGACGGGTCATGGCACCGGTATGCCAATGCTCGAGCAGGCGCCCGGTGGTCAATACCGTCGGGTAGTCGGCGTCCACCGGCTCGTCCGGCGGCAGCGGTCGGGTGGGCGAGAACATCGCCCGCCCGCCGGCGCGCGGGAAGGCATCGGAGAACACCACGTCGGCTCCCGGGGCATCGTCCGCCGGGCACGGATAGGTCACCGAGCCCTCGCCCTCGAGGCGCTCCCAGCTGATGTGGTCCAGCGAGTGCATGCCCTGCTTCATCTCGGCGAACACCTCCCGCGGGTGGGCATACTCCCAGCCCAGGCCGAAGCGCCGGGCGATCTCCTGAATGATCCACCAGTCGGTTTGCGCTTCCCCGGGCGGTGCCACGGCGGCGCGCCCCAGCTGGACCTGGCGATTGGTGTTGGTCACCGTGCCCTCCTTCTCGGGCCAGGCACTGGCCGGCAGGATGACGTCGGCAAACTGGGCGGTCTCGGTCACGAACAGGTCCTGCACCACCAAGTGCTCCAGGGAGGCCAGCGCCGCGCGGGCATGATTGAGGTCGGGGTCGGACATCGCCGGGTTCTCGCCGAGGATATACATCCCCTTGATAGTCCCGGCCACGATGGCGTCCATGATCTCCACCACGGTCAGCCCCGGCGTCGCGTCGAGAGGCGTATTCCACAGCTCCTCGAAGGCGGCGCGCAGCTGGGCATCGCCCACCGGCTGGTAGTCGGGCAGCACCATGGGGATCAGGCCGGCATCCGAGGCGCCCTGGACGTTGTTCTGCCCGCGCAGCGGATGCAGGCCGGTGCCGGGGCGGCCGGTGTGGCCGCAGGCCAGGGCCAGCGAGATCAGGCAGCGAGCGTTGTCGGTGCCGTGGACATGCTGGGAGATGCCCATGCCCCAGAAGATCATCGCCTTGTCGGCGGTAGCGTAGGCCCGGGCGATCTCGCGAATCGTCTCGGGGTCCACGCCACACAGCGGCGCCATGGCTTCCGGGGTCATGTCGACGACGCTGGTCGCCAGCGCCTCGAAGCCCTCGGTGTGGGCGTCGATATAGGCCGGGTCATACAGCTTTTCGGTCACGATGACATGAAGCATGGCGTTGTAGAGCGCCACGTCACCGCCGGGGGTGAAGCGCACGCTGCGCCAGGCGTAGGCGTCCAGCGCCTGGCCGCGAGGGTCGAGGATGATCAACCGGGTGCCATTTCTCGCCGCCTGCTTGAAGTAGGTGGCCGCCACCGGGTGGTTCACCGCCGGATTGCAGCCGGTGAGGATCACCACGTCGGCCTCGAGGGCCTGCATGAACGATGCCGTCACCGCGCCGGAGCCGAGGCACTCCATCAGCGCCGCCACGGAGCTGGCGTGACACAGCCGCGTGCAGTGGTCGACATGGTTGGAGCCGAAGCCGGTGCGCACCAGCTTCTGGAACAGCCAGGCCTCCTCGTTGGAGCACTTGGCGCTGCCGAAGCCGGCCAGCGCATCGGGGCCGTGGGCCACCTTGAGTCCGGTGAGACCGTTCGCGGCGAGATCCAGCGCCTCCTCCCAGCTCGCCTCCCGGAAGTGAGTCAGTGGGTTGGCGGGATCGAAGCCGGGATCCATGCCCTTGGGCACCCCCTCGCGGCGGATCAGCGGTCGGGTCAGCCGGGCCGGATGGTTGGGGTAGTCGAAGCCGAAGCGCCCCTTGACGCATAGCCGGCCCTGATTGGAGGGCCCATTGCGGCCCTCCACGAAGAGGACCTGTTCATCCTTGACGTGGTAGGTGAGCTGGCAGCCCACGCCGCAGTAGGGGCAGATGGAATCGACCGTGCGGTCGGCCACGGCGGAGTCGCCACGGCCTGCCTCATCGATCAGGGTGGCCGGCATCAACGCCCCGGTGGGGCAGGCCTGGACGCACTCGCCGCAGGCCACACAGGTGCTCTCCCCCATGGGGTCGTCGAAGTCGAAGACGATCTTGGCCGCCGCCCCGCGATGCGCCAAGCCGATGACATCGTTGCCCTGCACCTCGCGGCAGGCGCGCACGCAGAGGCCGCATTCGATGCAGGCGTCGAGGTTGACGTTCATGGCCGAGTGGGTGGCGTCATGGCCGTCGGCATGGGGCAGCGCGGCCGAGCGCGCGGCGACATGCCGTACCGTGGGCGCCTCGCGCTCCGCCCGCGACGGCAGGCGGCGGCGCACCGCACCGGCGTCGATGGCCAGCCGGTCGGCCATGGCCCAGAGGTGGCTCGAGCGGTCGGGGCTCGCCTCGCGCTCGGGCTGGTCGGCGAGCAGCAGTTCCATGACGCCCTCGCGGGCCTCCCGGGCGCGCTCGGAGCCGGCGCTCTTCACCACCATGCCCGGGGCCGCCTCGCGGATGCAGCTCGCGGCGAGCACCCGCTCGCCCTCGATCTCCACCATGCAGGCGCGGCAGTTGCCGTCAGAGCGGTAGCCGGGGGCGTCCTTGAAGCAGAGGTGAGGAATGGTCTCGCCGGCGCGCCGGGCCACCTGCCACAGGGTCTCGCCGGGACGGGCGCTGACCTCGGCGCCGTCCAGGGTCAGGGTGAAGCTATCGTTGCTGCTGGAGTCGCTCATCTCGACCTCCCTACCCTTTCGCGATCAGGTGCCGGGCTTCGAGCTCGCCGCGAAAATCGCGCAGCAGGCTCGTCACCGGATTGGGTGCGGCCTGGCCCAGGCCGCAGATGGAGGCATCCGCCATCACCCGGGCGAGGCGCTCGAGCTGCTCGACATCCCACTCGTCGCGTTCGAGCAGGGCGAGCATCTTCTCGGTGCCCACCCGGCAGGGCGTGCACTGCCCGCAGGACTCGTCGGCGAAGAAGGCCAGCAGGTTGGTCGCTACCGCCTTCAGATCATCCCGGTCGGAGAGCACGATGATCGCCGCCGAGCCGATGAAGCAGCCGTGTTCCTGCAGGGTATCGAAGTCCAGCGGGATATCGGCCTTGCTCGCCGGGAGGATGCCACCGGAGGCGCCGCCGGGCAGGAAGCCGGCGAGGCGATGGCCCTCGGCCATGCCGCCACAGTACTCCTCGAGCAGCTCGGCGAGCGTGATGCCCGCCGGGGCCAGGTGCACCCCGGGACGGGCAACCCGTCCGGAGACCGAGAAGCTGCGCAGGCCCTGGCGCCCGTGGCGCCCGTGGGCGGCGAACCAGTCGGCACCTTGCTCCCAGATCCGCGGCACCCAATAGACGGTCTCGACGTTATTGACCAGGGTGGGCCGGTCGAATAGCCCGCGCTGTGCCACGAAGGGCGGGCGATGGCGCGGCTTGCCGGGCTTGCCCTCCAGGGACTCGATCAGCGCCGACTCCTCGCCACAGATATAGGCACCGGCTCCCCGGCGCAGCACAATATAGCCCGGCAGTACGAGGCCTTCGGCCTCGAGTTCGGCGATGGCCTCGGTGAGCACCCGGTGCAAGCCCGGATACTCGTCGCGCAGGTAGATATACAGAGCCTCCGCCTCCACCGCCCAGGCGCCGACCAGGGCCCCTTCCAGGAAGCGGTGCGGCTCATGCTCGAGATAATGGCGGTCCTTGAAGGTGCCGGGCTCCCCCTCGTCGGCGTTGATCACCGCATAACGGGGTCCAGCCTCGGCGCGCACCGCCTGCCACTTCCTGTAGATCGGGAAGCCGGCACCGCCCAGTCCGCGCAGCCCGGCGTGCTCGAAGGCCTCGCAGAGCGTCGCGAAGTCCACCTCGCCGGCTCGACACGCGGCCAGCAGCCGATAGCCGCCGGCGTCGCGATAGTCACCCAGGCGCTGCCAGAGGATCGTCTCGGGGTGGGCATGGCCGGTATCCACCACCGCCTCGACGCCCTCGGCGGTGGCGTAGAGCACATGATGGTGGCCTACCTCGGCCACCGGTGCGCCGTCGCAGCGCCCCATGCAGGGACCCCGCAGCACCCGCACCGCTGCGGGGTCGGCCCCGGACGCGAGCCGCGCATGCAGCGCCTCAGCGCCGGCCAGTCGACAGGGCAGCGAGTCGCACACCCGCACCGTCACCGCCGGCGGCGGCGCCTGGTCGTCGTGGACCACGTCGAAGTGGGCATAGAAGGTGGCGGTCTCGTAGATAGCTGCCATGGGCAGGGCCATGTAGCTGGCCAGCGCCCGCAGCTCCGCCATGGCCAGGTGGCCGTGGGCGTCTTGGAGGACGTGGAGGTGCTCGATCAGCCGGTCGCGGCGACGCAGCGCCGGATCGGCACGCTCGTCGCCGAGCAGGGCGCGCAGCCCGCTCAGCGCCAGCGGTGCCAGCTCGCGGCCGCGGGCCCCGCCGCGACGGCGTGCTCGTTGGGGGCTGGTGGTATCGTGCATGGCGGCCTCGCTATTGTGCTCTTGTCATTGTGGCTGTAATGCGGGCGATCATGCTCGCCATAAGCTTCGCCTAGAAATTCTGCAGGTAGGCGACGCCTCCCAGGTTGCTCATCTGCCGGTGGATCCAGGCGCTGCGTTGGACCACCCCAGGAGAAGGCCGAGCGGCATCGCGACCCCGCGGGTCCGGCAGGATCGCCGCCAGGCGGCTGGCCTGGGCCGCACTCAGCTGGCCCGCCGAGATGCCGAAGTAGTGCTGCGCCGCAGCCTCCAGGCCGAACACGCCGCTGTCCCACTCGGCGATATTGAGGTAGACCTCGAGGATGCGCTGCTTGGGCCATATCAGCTCGATCAGCAGGGTGAACCACGCCTCGAATCCCTTGCGTATCCAGCTGCGCCCGCTCCACAGGAAGAGGTTCTTGGCGGTCTGCTGGCTGAGGGTACTGGCCCCGCGCAGCCGACCACCGTTACGGCTCGCCTGCCAGGCGCGGCGGATCTCCACCAGGTCGAAGCCGTGGTGCTCCAGGAAGCGCTGGTCCTCGGCGGCAATCACCGCCAGCTTGGCGTGGTCGGAGAGCGCCTCCCAGGGTCGCCAGCGGTGCTGGATGTCGATGGGTTCCCGGGACACCCAGGAGTGCACCTTGCGCTCCACCATCACCATGGAACCGAATACCGGGGCCTGGCGGAACAGCAGCACCAGCAGCACCGAGAGCACCACGAAGCCCAGGCACGCCCGCCACAGCCAGCCCCATAGTCTGCGTCTCCACCTGGCGATCATCGCCGACCTCGTCGCATGCGTCTCTCCCCTCGTCCCGGGCCCTGATCACGGCCCCACAGCCCTCATGCGGCCAGTATAGGGCCCCGGTCGCCTCGACGGGAGGCAGCTCCCTCAGCGCTTCTTGTGCAGTCGCTCGGCGTGGTAGCGCAGGTGGTCCTCGATGAAGCTGGCGATGAAGTAGTAGCTGTGATCGTAGCCGGGCTGGCGACGCAGGGTCAGCGGGTGGTCGTGCTCGGCGCACACCGCCTCGAGACGTTCGGGGCGCAGCTGCTCCTCGAGGAAGTCGTCGGCCTCGCCCTGATCGATGAACAGTGGCTGACTGGAGGCACCGCGGGCCACCAGCTCGCAGGCGTCGTACTGGGTCCACTTGCCACGGTCCTCGCCGAGGTAGCCGGAGAAGGCCTTCTGCCCCCAGGGACACTCGGTGGGATTGACGATGGGCGCGAAGGCCGACACCGAGCGGTAATGCCCGGGGCGACGCAGCGCCATCACCAGGGCGCCGTGGCCGCCCATGGAGTGGCCGCTGATCGATTCGCGGCCATTGACCGGAAAGTGCTGACGCACCACCGAGGGCAGCTCCTCGGTGACGTAGTCGTACATGCGGTAATGGCGCTTCCAGGGCTCCCGGGTGGCGTTGACGTAGAAGCCGGCGCCGGAGCCGAAGTCATAGCTGTCATGCTCACCCGGCAAGTCGGTGCCCCGCGGGCTGGTGTCGGGGCAGATGATGGCGATGCCAAGCTCCGCGGCGAGACGCTGGGCCCCGGCCTTCTGCATGAAGTTCTCGTCGCTGCAGGTGAGCCCGGAGAGCCACCACAGCAGCGGCACCCGCTGGGTCTCGGCCTGGGGCGGCAGGTAGATGGCGAACACCATCTCGCAGTCCAGCGCCCGGGAGCGATGGCGGTAGCGTTTGTGCCAGCCGCCGAAGCTCTTGTTGGCCGATACCAGCTCGAGGTTCTCGGTCATGGTCATGGGCAAGCCTCCCGGCTCAGTAGTGAAGGACGGTGCGGATGCTCTCACCCCGGTGCAGCAGCTCGAAGGCCTCGTTGATCTTCTCGAAGGGCATGTCGTGGGTGATGAAGTCGTCGATATTGATCTCGCCCTTCATGTACTGCTCGACATAGCCCGGCAGCTCGCTCCTGCCCTTGACGCCGCCGAAGGCAGAGCCCTTCCAGACCCGACCGGTGACCAGCTGGAACGGGCGGGTGGAGATCTCCTCGCCGGCACCGGCCACGCCGATGATGATCGACTCGCCCCAGCCCTTGTGGCAGCACTCCAGCGCCGAGCGCATCACGTTGACGTTGCCGATGCACTCGAAGGAGTAGTCGACGCCGCCGTCGGTGAGGTCGACGATGACCTGCTGGATGGGGTCGCTGTACTCCTTGGGATTGACGAAGTCGGTGGCACCGAACTGCTCGGCGAGCTTGAACTTCTCCGGGTTGACGTCGATGGCGATGATCCGCGAGGCCTTGGCCATCACCGCGCCCTGAATCACGGCGAGGCCGATGGCACCCAGGCCGAACACGGCGACGGTGGAGCCCGGCTCCACCTTGGCGGTGTTCATCACCGCGCCGATGCCGGTGGTCACGCCGCAGCCCAGCAGGCAGATCTTGTCCATGGGCGCCTCCTTGGAGACCACCGCCAGGGAGACTTCAGGCAGCACGGTGTACTCGCTGAAGGTGGAGGTGCCCATGTAGTGGTGGAGCATCTTGCCGTCCAGCGAGAAGCGCGAGGTGCCATCGGGCATCACGCCCTTGCCCTGGGTGGCCCGCACCGCACCACACAGGTTGGTCTTGCCGGAGAGGCAGAACTTGCACTGGCCGCATTCGGCGGTATAGAGCGGGATGACATGGTCGCCGGGACGCACGCTGGTGACCCCCTCGCCCACCTCCTGGACGACGCCGGCACCCTCGTGGCCCAGCACCGCCGGGAAGTTGCCCTCCGGGTCGGCCCCGGACAGCGTATAGGCATCGGTATGGCAGACGCTGGTGGCGGCCATCTTGACCAGCACCTCACCGGCCTTCGGGCCTTCGACGTCGATCTCGACGAGTTCCAGGGGCTTGCCCGCTTCCAGGGCGACGGCGGCGCGTGACTTCATGATCGATCTCCTCACTCGGGGGAATGTTGTCCCCAGTCTAGGCAAAAGCGCCATACAAGATAAACTGCACCAAAGGCACGACATTATTGCTACACAGCAATAATGCCGACAACGGGTAACCGAGCTGCGTGAGAGGCGCCGGCGACAGGTCGCAGAGGGGGTCCTACGCCAGGGATGGCGTCGGTAGCGCCCAGGGAGGGGTTCACAGCGCCCCCTCGGAGACCTGCCGCCGGATCAGCCTCGAACAGCTCTTGATCAAGGTGCTTGAATGCAGCGCTGGGATAGAATCGAGGCCTTCGTCGAGGTGGTGCGTCTGGGCACCTTCGTCGCCGCGGCGCGGGAACTGTCGGTGTCTCCTTCCCACGTCAGCCGGCTGGTGGCCCAGCTCGAGCAGCAACTGGGCACTGCCCTGCTCTACCGCACCACGCGCCAGATCCATCTGACCGACGCCGGCACCCTCTACTACCGCCAGTGCCGACAGCTGTTCGACGGCTTCCGCGAGGCCGAGGCGGCGATCGGTGATCTTCAGGATCGCCCCCGGGGAAGGCTCTCCCTGACCTCGGCCACCACCTTCGGCGAGCGCTTCATCGCGCCGCTGGTCAACGACTTCCAGCTCGCGCACCCGCAGCTGGAGGTGCGCATGCACTTCTCCAACCGTCGGGTGGATATTATCGACGAGGGCTTCGATGTGGCGATCCGCATGGGACGTCTGGAGGACTCCAGCCTGGTGGCCCGGCGCCTGTGCGAGCGTCGCGAGTACGTGGTGGGGGCGCCGGCCTACTTCGCCCATATCTCCCAGCCCCATGCCCTGGCCGAGCTCAGCCGGCACCGCTGCTTGATCGGCAGCCGCGACCACTGGCGCTTTGCCGTGGAGGGGGTGCGTCGCGAGGTGCGCGTACAGGGGACCTGGCGAGCCAACTCCGGCCCGGCCCTGCTCGACGCCGCCCTCAAGGGGCTGGGGCTGGCCCAGTTGCCCGACTACTACGTGGAGGAGCACCTGGCCAGCGGGGCATTGATTGCCGTGCTCGACGCCTACCGCCATGCCGACACCGCGGTCTGGGCGGTCTTCCCCAGGCATCGTCAGCGCTCCCCCAAGCTGCATCGCTTCCTCGACTACCTGGTGGAGCGATTGCCGGACAGCCTCCCCCGGCCAAAACAAGACGGCGCCCCGCAGGGCGCCGTGAAGCCGGGGAACGAAACCGGGCTTACTTGAAGTTCTTCTTCACGATCTTCTGGATCTCGCCGACGATGCCGCTGCGGAAGCTCAGCACGCAGATCACGAAGATGGCGCCGAGGATCACGCTCACCCAGTTGCCCAGTGGCGACTGCGCCAGCTGGGTCTGCAGGCTGACCACCACACCGGCCCCCACCAGCGGGCCGAACAGCGTGCCCACCCCACCCAGCAGGGTCATCAGGATCACCTCGCCGGACATGTGCCAGTGGGCATCGGTCAGCGAGGCGAGCTGGAACACCACCGTCTTGGTGGAGCCTGCCAGGCCGGCGAGGCCCGCCGAGAGCACGAAGGCCACCAGCTTGTAGGCATCGACGTTGTAGCCCAGCGACACGGCACGCGGCTCGTTCTCGCGGATCGCCTTGAGCACCTGGCCGTAAGGTGAGTGCACGGTGCGCTGGATGATGGCGAAACCGATCAGGAACACCGCCAGCACGAAGTAGTACATGCTGAGGTTGCTCTTCAGGCTGATCAGCCCGAACAGCTCGCCCCGCGGCACCCCGTGCAGGCCATCCTCGCCGCCGGTGAAGGGCGCCTGGACGAAGAAGAAGAACATCATCTGCGCCAGGGCCAGGGTCACCATGGCGAAGTAGATTCCTTGCCGGCGGATCGCCAGGGCGCCGAACAGGGTGCCCAGCACCACGGCGGCGAAGGTGCCGATCAGGATACCCAGCTCGGGGGTCAGCCCCGGGTAGCTGGCCAACATGATGCCGGTGAAGTAGCCGCCGGTGGCCAGGAAGGCAGCGTGCCCGAAGGAGAGCAGGCCGGCGTAGCCGAGCAGCAGGTTGAAGGCGCAGGCGAACAGCGCGAAGCACAGCACCTTCATCAGGAACACCGGGTAGGCCACGAAGGGGGCCACCAGGGCGATGGCGATCAGCACCAGGTAGAGAACGTTGCGACGCAGCCTGGCCTGGCGGCGGCGCTGCATGGCGAGAGTCAGGGTCTGGGTTGCCGACATGGCGTCAAGCCTCCTTGCCGAAGAGTCCCGCGGGACGCAGCATCAAAACCACCACCATCACCACGAAGATCACGGTGTTGGCAGCCTCGGGGTAATAGACCTTGGTCAGGCCCTCGATCAGGCCCATGGCCAGGCCGGTGATGACCGCGCCGATGATCGAGCCCATGCCACCGATCACCACCACGGCGAAGACCACGATCAGCAGGCTCGAGCCCATGGTCGGCGACACCGGGTAGAGCGGCGCGGCCAGCACCCCGGCGAAGGCGGCCAGGGCCACCCCGAAGCCGTAGGTCAGGGTGATCAGCTGGGGCACGTTGACCCCGAAGGCCTGCATCAGCGCCGAGTTCTCGGTGCCGGCGCGCAGGTAGGCGCCCAGGCGGGTGCGCTCGATGACGAACCAGGTGGCCAGGCAGACGCCGAGGGCCGCCAGCAGTACCCAACCGCGATAGGTGGGCAGGAACATGAAGCCCAGGTTCATCCCGCCCTGCAGGGCCTCGGGCGTGGGATAGCTCGAGCCCGAGACGCCGAAGAAGTTGATCAGGGTGCCCTCGAAGATCAGCGCCAGGCCGAAGGTGAGGAGCAGCCCGTAGAGGTGGTCGAGGTGAGCGATGCGACGCAGGATAAAGCGCTCGATCAGCATGCCCAGTCCGCCTACCACCAGTGGCACCACCAACAACGCCGCCCAGTAGTTGAGCCCCAGGTGCTGCAGGCCCAGCAGGGCCACGAAGGCGCCCAGCATGTACATGGCACCGTGGGCGAAGTTGACGATCTTCAGCAGGCCGAAGATCACCGCCAGCCCCAGGCTGAGAAGGGCATAGAAGGCGCCGTTGATCAGGCCCAGCATCAGCTGGCCCATGAACACCATCACCGGCACCCCGAAAATCATTGTCATGTCATGGACCTCCCGTCAGCTGGCGGCGGCCGCAGCCGCCGCCGGTTCCGCATCCGCTCAGTTGTTGACCAGCTTGCACTGGCTCTCCGAGAGCGGGCGGTAGGCCTCTTCTGCCGGGATGGTGGCGAGGATCTCGTAGACGTCCCACTCGTCGGTGGACTCTTCGGGCGTCTTCACGCGGGCCAGGTACATATCGTGGATCATGCGGCCATCCTCACGGATCTGGCCATTGCGGGCGAAGAAGTCCTCCACCGGGCGCTCGGCCATGGCCGCGCGGATCGCCTCGGGATCATCGGTGCCCTCCTCGGCCACGGTCTCCAGGTAGTGAATGGTGCTGGAGTAGATGCCGGCCTGGACCATGGTCGGACGTGCGCCCACCCGGTCGAAGTAGCGGTCGGCCCACTCGCGTGCCTGGTCATCCATGTCCCAGTACCAGCCGGTGGTGAGCAGCAGGTTCTGGGTATCCTCGAGGCCCATGGAGTGGACGTCGTTGAGGAAGATCAGCAGGCCGGCGAGCTGCTGGCCGGACTGGGTCAGGCCGAACTGGCTGGCGGTGGTGATGGCGTTGACGGTATCGGCACCGGCGTTGGCCAGGCCGACGATCTTGGCCCCGGATCCCTGGGCCTGGAGGATGTAGGAGGAGAAGTCGCTGGTCGGGAAGGGATGGCGCACGCCGCCGACGATCTCGCCGCCGTTCTCCTCCACCACCTTGGTCACGTCGGCCTCGAGGGCATGGCCGAAGGCGTAGTCGGCAGTAAGCAGGAACCAGCTGTCGCCGCCCTGCTCCACCACCGCCTTGGCGGTGCCGTTGGCCAGGGGGTAGGTGTCATAGACCCAGTGGATATGGTTGGGCGTGCAGTGCTCGTTGGTGATGCTGGAGGCGGCGGAGCCGGAGACGATGCCCAGGCCGTCATTCTCTTCGATCACCTTGGTGGCGGCGATGGAGACCGAGGAGGCCACCAGGCCAGCCACCAGGTCGACGTTGCGGGTATCGAACCACTCACGCACGGTGTTGGCACCCACGTCGGCGCTGTTGCGATCATCGGCGCTGAACACCTCGATGGGGGCGCCGTTCACCTCGCCGCCGAAGTCCTCGATGGCCATCTCCAGGGCCGCCAGGCCACCCGGTCCGGCGAGGTCACGGTAGGTACCGGACATGTCGGCCAGGTAGCCGATGCGCACGGCATCATCACTCATCTGGGCCTGGGCGCCGGTGGCCATCAGGGTGGCGGTGGCCAGGGCAACGCTGGTAGCGAGAATCTTGCGGTTGAAGGTCATGATTGACTCCGTGGCCCACGAGGGGCGGTTTGTTGTTGTCGATACGGTTGGCGGTGGTGAAACTGCCGGGCGACGGGCGTGCCGTCACACCCCCAGCAGGCTGTTGAGGTGGTCGCGTCGCGACGGCAGTTCGGCGGCGCTGATCTCCTCGATGATGCGACCGTGCTCCATCACGAAGTGACGGTCGGCCAGCGGCGCGGCGAAGCGGAAGTTCTGCTCCACCAGCACGATGGTCATGCCCCGCTCCTTGAGCTTGACCAGCACCTCGCCGAGCGCCTGGACGATCACTGGGGCGAGCCCCTCGGTGATCTCGTCGAGCAGCAGCAGCCGCGCCCCGGTGCGCAGGATGCGCGCCATGGCCAGCATCTGCTGCTCGCCACCGGAGAGCCGGGTGCCCTGGCTGCGCCGCCGCTCGTGGAGGTTGGGGAACATCGCATAGATCTCGTCGATGCTCATGCCCCCGGAGCGCACCGTGGGCGGCAGCAGCAGGTTCTCCTCGACATCGAGGCTCGAGAAGATGCCGCGCTCCTCGGGGCAGTAGCCGATGCCCAGCCGCGGAATGCGGTGGGGCTTCATGTTCAGCGTCTCGTTGCCGTTGATCATGATCGAGCCGGTGCGCCGGCCGACCATGTTCATGATCGCCTTGAGGGTAGTGCTGCGCCCGGCGCCGTTGCGGCCGAGCAGGGTCACCAGCTCGCCGCGCTTCACGTCGAAGTCGACGCCGTGGAGGATGTGCGACTCGCCGTAGAAGGCGTGCAGGTCGCTGACCCGCAGCATCTCGGCACCGTCGAGGTCGCGATACTCGGTGATCGCCTCGGCTGCCTGGCTCATGCGCTGGCCTCCTCTTCCGCCGCTTCACTGCCCATGTAGGCCTCGCGCACCTGGGGGTTGCGCGACACCTCCTGATAGTCGCCCTCGGCCAGCACGGCGCCGCGGGCCAGCACGGTGATGCGGTCGCACAGCCGGCTGACCACGCTCAGGTTGTGCTCCACCATCAACACGGTGCGCCCCCTGGAGACACGCCGGATAAGCTCGACGATGCGGTCGACGTCCTCGGCGCCCATGCCCTGGGTCGGCTCGTCGAGCAGCATCAGCGTGGGTTCCAGCGCCAGGGTGGTGGCCACCTCCAGGGCGCGCTTGCGCCCGTAGGGCATCTCCACGGTAAGCACGTCGGCGTACTCGGCCAGACCCACCTCGGCGAGCAGCTCCAGGGCACGGTCGTTGAGGTGGTCGAGGCTGCTCTCGGGCTTCCAGAAGTGGAAGGAGGTGCCCAGCTTGCGCTGCAGGGCCACCCGCACGTTCTCCAGCGCCGTCATGTGGCCGAACACCGCGGAGATCTGGAAGGAGCGCACCAGGCCGAGACGCGCGATCTCGTTGGCCTTCATGCGCGTGATGGGCTTGCCGCGATAGAGAATCTCGCCGCGGGTCGGCGGCAGGAACTTGGTCAACAGGTTGAAGACGGTGGTCTTGCCGGCCCCATTGGGGCCGATCAGGGCATGGATATGCCCCTCCTGAACCTGCAGGTTGACGTCGTCCACGGCGGTGAAGCCGCGAAACTCCTTGGTCAACCCGCGAGTCTCTAGTATGAACTCCTGGGTCATGGATCGTCCTCTCGGGGTCGCCTGGCGACCCGCCTTGGTGCTGTTGTCGTTGTTGTCGGCCGTTGTCGTCACCGGCATGACAGCGGGGGTCAGCCGGCATCGGACGGGTGGCGACCCTCTGTTGGCCATCGGCCTCGGCACTTTACGTTAACGTAAGCTAGAGGAGTGATTCCGGCTCGGCAATAGGCCAGGGTAAAAACACGACTAATGGTGTAGGCCCCGTGAATTCAATAGCTTGCAAACAACTAGCCGGCAAGGTTAGCCACCGCTTGGCGGGGCAGGTAGAATACGCAAACACTATTGCCTGCATATTCGAACTTCGCCATGACCCATAAGTCTCTGCCCGAGCCTTCCTGGCCCATCGGGTTCCGTGCCGTATGCCTGCGTGCGACGCTCTATATCCTGCTGGTGGCGGGAATCGCCCAGGGGGTCTTCTACGAAGCCCTGCACTTCCCCGATGCCCGCTTCTCGGAACGCGGCTTCACCGAACTGGCCCAGACCAGCCTGCTGGCCACCGCTTCCGCCCTGCTGCTCTACGTGATGCTCGGGCTACGCCAGCTGCGCCTCGTTGCCCTGCTGATGTTCGGCTTCCTGTTTGCCTCGCTGATCCGCGAGCAGGATGCACTGCTCGATGCTCGGGTCTTCGACGGGGCCTGGCAGCTGCTGGTCAGCCTCACGGTGCTGCCGGTCCTGTTCGTGGTCATCCGCCACCGGCGCGCCTTCGTGGCCGAGTTCGCCAGCTACGCCAACAGCCTCTCCTTCGGCCTGTTCGCCGCGGGCTTTTTGACCACCTATGTCTTCTCGCGCCTATACGGACGTGGCGACTTCTGGCAGGCGATCCTGCAGGAGAACTACCTGCGTGATTTCAAGAGTGCCGCCGAGGAGGTGGTGGAGCTGTTCGGCTACGCCCTTCTGCTGATCGCAGTGATCGAACTTGTCCTGCTGGCCCGCCGCTGGGCCCTGGCGCGCAAGGCGGGCTGAGCCTTCGGCGTTCGGCCGCCGACAAGACAAGAAGCCCCGACAGGCCTGGCCTGTCGGGGCTTCTTCATGGCACCAACGCCGGCCGGAGCCAGCGCGATTCGCACCCTATTCGTCGAGGAAGGAGCGCAGCGGCTCGGAGCGGCTGGGATGACGCAACTTGCGCAGCGCCTTGGCCTCGATCTGGCGGATCCGCTCGCGGGTGACATCGAACTGCTTGCCGACCTCCTCGAGGGTGTGGTCGGTGTTCATGTCGATGCCGAAGCGCATGCGCAGCACCTTGGCTTCCCGGGCGGTGAGCCCACCCAGCACGTTGCGGGTCGCCTCGATCAGACCCTCGCCGGTGGCGGAGTCGATGGGCAGCACCATGGAGCTGTCCTCGATGAAGTCTCCCAGGTGGGAGTCGTCATCGTCGCCGATGGGCGTCTCCATGGAGATCGGCTCCTTGGCGATCTTGAGCACCTTGCGCACCTTGTCCTCGGGCATCTCGAGACGCTCGCCCAGCTCCTCGGGGGTGGGCTCGCGCCCCATCTCCTGGAGCATCTGCCGGGAGACCCGGTTGAGCTTGTTGATGGTCTCGATCATATGCACCGGAATACGGATGGTGCGCGCCTGGTCGGCGATGGAGCGGGTGATCGCCTGGCGAATCCACCAGGTGGCATAGGTGGAGAACTTGTAGCCGCGACGGTATTCGAACTTATCCACCGCCTTCATCAGGCCGATGTTGCCCTCCTGGATCAGGTCCAGGAACTGCAGGCCACGGTTGGTGTACTTCTTGGCGATGGAGATCACCAGACGCAAGTTGGCCTCGACCATCTCCTTCTTGGCGCGGCGCGCCTTGGCCTCGCCGATGGAAAGGCGACGGTTGACCTCCTTGATCTCCTGCACCGGCAGGCGAACCATCGCTTCCTCGAAGGCGATCTTGCGCTGGGCACGCTGGATATCCGTGCGCAGTGGCGCGAGGCGGTCGGCATACTTGGGGTGCTCGCCGGCGAAGGCATCCAGCCACTCGGGATCGGACTCACTGCCCGGGAAGGCCTTGATGAAGGTCTTGCGGGGGATGCGCGCCTTCTTGACGCACAGCTGCATCACCGCCTTCTCCTGGGCGCGCACCTGTTCGACGCTGATGCGCACCTGGTTGACCAGGCGCTCGAAGTGCTTGGGCACCAGCTTGATCGGCGAGAACAGCTCGGCCAGCCGCGCCAGTTCCTCCTGGGCGGGCTTGGAGTGCCGACCGTGGGCCTCGATGGCCGCCTGGGCCGCGGCGTTCTGCTCGCGGATCTGCTCGAAGCGGGCGCGGGCCTCCTCGGGATCGGGGCCGCCGGTCGTCTCCTCCTCGGCCTCGCCATCCTCGTCGTCATCGCCCGCCGCCTGGGGCTCCTCCTCGGGAACCTCGGCCTCGGCCACGCCGGGAATGCCCTCGTCGGGATCGATGAAGCCGGAGAAGAGATCGGAGAGGCGGCCGGGGGCCTCCTCGTCCTGGGTGGCATCGTAGGCGTCGAGGATGGAGTCCACCGCGCCAGGCAGGTAGGCCAGCGCCGACATTACCTCACGGGTGCCCTCCTCGATGCGCTTGGCGATCTCGATCTCGCCCTCACGGGTCAGCAGCTCCACCGTCCCCATCTCGCGCATATACATGCGCACCGGATCGGTGGTACGACCGACGTCGCTCTCCACGGCGGCCAGGGCCGCCACGGCCTCCTCGGCCGCCGACTCGTCGGTGGACTGATCCGACATCATCAGGGTGTCTTCATCGGGGGCTTCCTCGACGACGCTGATGCCCATGTCGTTGATCATGCCGATGATATCTTCCACCTGATCCGGGTCGGCGATATCCTCGGGAAGGTGGTCGTTGACCTCGGCATAGGTCAGGTAGCCCTGTTCCTTGCCGCGCGCGATCAACTCCTTCAGACGCGACTGCTGCTGCGCATTTCCAGCCATAGAAACCCTATCTCGACGAAGAAGAATGAAGCACCTGAAGCGCTGGGTGGAGAAAACTCATAAAGCCGAACAGTATAGCGGCAGAAAGCACCTTTCTGCCAGTTCGATCTATTTGCGCGGTCATTCAGGTGTGTTAGGTTGTCAGGTTACGCCGGTGCCGAGCGCTGTCTCCTATGTGGGGATGTTAGGAGAGAAATCAACCGCAGCGCCAATCCGTCGTGTGTTTTTTTGACCTTCCGGTCAGCGGTGCAGTTCGGTAATCAACGCCATCAGTCGCTGCCTCTCCTCCCGCGATAGCCGCTCCCCCGCCCTCTCCCTGGCCAGCAGTGCGTCAAACTCCTCCTGGGGTGGGCGCCTGCGACGGTGCCGCCGGAAGTGCGCCACCAGCCCCTCCAGCTCGGCACCCCTTGCCGGCTTCGGGATCAGCAGCTCACGTCGTGCCAGCGCCGCCAGGCGCTCACCCTCGGGACTGCCATGGAAGTGCGCCAGCAGCACCTGGGGGCTGCGGTAGCCACCGGCCCTCAGCAGGCGGATCACCTCGCGACACAGCACCCCGTCGGGCTCCTCTTCCGGACACCAGTCGTCCTCCTCGGGCAATCGCGACACCAGCGCCGGCTCGTGAAGCAGCAGCTGCAGGGCGCGCGCTGTCAGGCTCAAGGCCCCGCCGGAACGCCGCGCGAACGCGGCACCGCTCTCACCCCGGGGCGGCGGCTCCGACATGGCGCTGCCTTCACCCCCTTCCATGGCGGCTGGCTCCTGTGCGCCGCGCGACTCTCGCCCCGCCACGCCCTCGCCCCTTGCCAGCAGGGCCGAGAAATTCGCCGCCTCGACGCCGGTGCGCCGCGACAGCTCGCTCAGCATCAGCGACCTGAGCACCCCTTCCGGCAAGCGCCCGATCGCCTTCAGCACCTGGCTGGCGTACCGCTCGCGATCCTCTATGCGCGCCAGGTCGCGGCCTGCCGCCGCCTGGTCGAAGAGGAACTCCGACAGCGGGCTGGCGCAGGTGATGCGATCCTGGAAGGCCTCACTGCCCTCGCGACGCACCAGAGTGTCCGGATCCTCCCCCTCGGGCAGGAACAGGAAGCGTGCCTGGCGGCCATCGATCATCAGCGGCAGCACCGTCTCCAGCGCCCGTGTCGCGGCCTGGCGTCCGGCACGGTCGCCATCGAAGCAGAACACCACCTCGTTGACCAGCCGGAACAGTCGCCCGAGATGCTCCTCACTGGTGGAGGTGCCCAAGGTGGCGACCGCATTACGGATGCCGAACTGGGCCAGGGCCACCACGTCCATATAGCCCTCGACGATCACCACCCGCTCCAGACGGTGATCGGCCTGGCGCGCCTCGTAGAGGCCATAGAGCTCGCGGCCCTTGTGGAACACCGGGGTCTCGGGCGAATTGAGGTACTTGGGCTTGGCATCGCCCAGCACCCGCCCGCCGAAGCCGATGGTGCGCCCCTTGATATCGCGGATCGGGAACATCACCCGGTCGCGGAAACGGTCGTAGGTGCGTCCGCTCTCCTCGCGATGCACCAGCAGGCCATACTCCACCTGCACCGCCTCACCGACCCCGCGCTCACCGAGGTGGCGCTTGAGGCTCTCCCAGGTGTCCGGGGCATAGCCGACACCGAAGGTGTCGATCACCTCAGGCGCCAGGCCGCGGCGCTCCAGGTACTCCCGGGCGCCCTGGCCCTCCGGCATCTTCAGCCGCTCGCGAAAGAAGCTGGCCGAGAGTTCGAGGAGGTTCACACCCTCCTTGCGCTTGCGCTCCCGGGCCTGGGCACGTGGGTCGTCGGCCCCCTCACGTGGTACTTCCATACCCAGGCGGCCGGCCAGCTGCTCCACCGCCTCGGGGAAGCGCAGCTTGTCGTACTCCATCAGGAAGCGCAGGGCATTGCCGTGGGCGCCGCAGCCGAAACAGTGATAGAACTGCTTGTCGGCACTCACGGTAAACGACGGCGTCTTCTCCTGATGGAAGGGACACAGGCCCGAGTAGTTGCGCCCGGCCTTCTTGAGCTGGACACGCTCACCCACCACCTCGACCACGTCGACGCGGGCCAACAGGTCATCGATGAAGCGCTGGGGAATCTGTCCGGCCATGAAGTCGGATCACCTCGACGGCTGCGGTGTGATCACCCTGGGTCGACGGCAGCCGCCACCGACCCGGAAAAAACAAGCGGCCACCGGATGGCGGCCGCTTGGCGTCCTCCTGAGACAGCCCGGGCCTGGGCCCCGACGTCTCCAGTACGGATCAATAGAGCCGTTCGAAGCGCTTGCGCTCACGCTGGAGCTTCTTGGCGTGACGCTTGACGGCAGCAGCCGCCTTGCGCTTGCGCTCCGCAGTCGGCTTCTCGTAATGCTCGCGACGACGCACCTCGGAGAGAACACCGGCTTTTTCGCAGGAACGCTTGAAGCGACGCAGCGCGACGTCAAACGGCTCGTTATCTCGTACTTTGACAGAAGGCATTAAGCACTCACCTACCTTAGGTAACTAGAGTTCGGTTAGTACGCACACCCCTGCGGGTGGCACGTTTCGCGACGAACAAACGCCCGGAACGCCTGAGCGCGCCGGAAAACGAGGGTATCGGTCGCGGAATTTCGCCACCTGGGTGCACGACCCAGTCTTGCAGCGCACAGTAGTCTAGACCTCACGCCCGGCCTATGCAAATGCTTTCCGTGTCCATTCCACGTAGAATGGCGGCCATTTCCGAGACACCGAGCCGACACCATGCGCGTACTGGGCATCGAGACCTCCTGCGACGAGACCGGCGTCGCCCTCTTCGACACCGAGCGCGGCCTGCTGGCCGACGCCCTCTACAGCCAGGTCGCCATGCACGCCGAATATGGCGGCGTGGTGCCGGAGCTGGCCTCCCGCGATCACACCCGCCGCCTGCTGCCGCTGATCCAGCAGGTGCTGGACGAGGCGGGCCTGGTCCGTGCGGATCTCGACGCCATCGCCTACACCGCCGGCCCCGGCCTGGTGGGGGCGCTGATGGTGGGCGCCGCCACTGCCCACGGCATGGCCCGGGCGCTGGGTATCCCGGTACTCGGCGTCCACCATATGGAGGGCCACCTGCTGGCGCCCATGCTGGAGGAGGACCGTCCCGCCTTCCCCTTCGTGGCCCTGCTGGTCTCCGGCGGCCATACCCAACTGGTCGAGGTGCGCGGCCTCGGGCGCTACACCCTGCTCGGCGAATCGGTTGACGACGCCGCTGGCGAGGCCTTCGACAAGGCGGCCAAGATGCTGGGCCTGGACTACCCCGGTGGCCCCCAGATAGCGCGCCTGGCCGAGCACGGCGACCCCGCACGCCTGCGCTTCCCGCGACCGATGACCGACCGCCCCGGTCTCGACTTCAGCTTCTCGGGGCTCAAGACTCACACCCTCACCGCCATCCGCCAGCTCGAGGAGACGGGCAAACTCGACGACCAGGCCCGTGCCGACGTGGCCCGCGCCTTCGAGGAAGCGGTGGTCGACACTCTGGTGATCAAGTGCCGCCGCGCCCTGGACCAGACCGGCCTCAAGCGCCTGGTGGTGGCCGGCGGGGTCAGCGCCAATACCCGACTGCGCGAGCGGCTGGAGCGCGAGTGCGCAAAGCGTAACGCCCGGGCCTACTATCCCCGGGGGCGCTTCTGCACCGATAACGGCGCCATGATCGCTTATGTCGGCGCCCAGCGACTGCAGGCCGGCGAGCGTGACGAGACCGGCGTTATGAAAGCAGTGCCGCGCTGGCCCATGGATACCCTGCGTAAGCCGTAAGCCAGAATCTCGCTGCCGAAACGCGCGACAAGGGCTTTTCGTACAGCGTAAAGCGTATCGCTTACAGCTTTAGAGAGGTGGCTCGTCACCGCGTCCCAGGCGCTGGATATTGAGCACGTGGCGCACCAGCACCAGCAGGGTGAAGGCGATCACCACGATGACGTAATCCGGCGCCAGCCACAGGCTGGCCAGGGGTGCGGCGGCGGCGCTGGCCAGGGACGCTACCGCGGCGGTGCGCACCCGCCAGGCGAGCAGCGCCCATAGCACGGCACACACCAGCGCCACCCCCGGAGTCAGCACCAGCATCACGCCGAAGGCGCTGGCCACCGCCTTGCCGCCACGGAAACGGTGCCAGGCCGGGTAGCTGTGGCCCAACAGCACGGCCAGGCCAACCACCCCCTGGGCCCAGGGCGGCAACCCCAGCAGGAGCGCCAGCGCCAGGGCCGGTACCCCCTTGGCGGCATCCACCAGCAGGGTCGCCAGGGCAAGTCGCCGGCCGTGCAGGCGCAGGACATTGGAAAACCCCGGGTTGAAGGAGCCTGCCAGGCGTGGATCGCCCACGCCGGCCAGCCGGCAGACGGTGAGCGCGCCGAGCCAACTGCCGCTGAGATACCCCAGCAACGCCAGCGGCAGCAGCGTGATCAGTGGCGCCTCCACGGCCGGCCCTCCTGCAACGGGAACCCGGCCATTCTGACAGCCCCGCCCCGGGCTGCCCAGCAGCCAAGGTGTTCGGTGCTGCGTCGCTCGCGTACAATCCCCACCACCCTTTGCCATTGAGTCGCCCGGAACCCCGCCATGGATCTAGTGCTGATCGAGTCCCTCGCCGTCGACACCGTGATCGGGGTCTATGACTGGGAGCGCACCATCACCCAGCGCCTGGTGCTCGACCTGGAGCTGGCCACCGATATCCGCCCCGCAGCGGAGCATGACGACATCGCGCGGACCCTCGACTATGCGGCGATCAGCGAGCGTACCCAGGCCTTCGCCGCCGAGCATGACTTTGCCCTGGTTGAGAGCTTTGCCGAGCGTCTGGCCGAGGCCCTGCGCGGCGAGTTCGGCATCGCCTGGTTGCGCCTGACGGTGCGCAAGCCGGGGGCCGTGGCGGCCGCGGCTGCGGTGGGCGTGCGTATCGAGCGCGGCACTCGCCCGGGAGCGGTGTGATGGCCCTGGTCACGGTCAGCATCGGCAGCAACATCGAGCGGGAGCACCACGTGCGCGTCTGCCTGGACGCCCTGGCGACCTCCTTCGAGGGGCTGCGGGTCTCGCGGGTATTCGAGAGCGAGCCGGTGGGTTTCGAGGATGGGCGCAATTTCTACAACCTGGTGGCGGCCTTCGAGAGCGATGCCTCGGTGGGTGAACTGCAGGCCTGGTGCAAGCGCCTCGAGTTCGCCAACGGCCGGCGCGAGGGCAGCCCCAAGTTCAGCCCCCGCACCCTGGATGTCGACCTGCTGACCGTGGGCGAGCTCACTGGCGAGCATGACGGCGTCAGCCTGCCGCGGGGCGAGATTACCCACCACGCCTTCGTGCTCCAGCCCCTGGCCGAGCTGCTGCCCGAGGCGCGCCTGCCCGGGAGCGGCGAGACCTACGCGGCCCTGTGGCGCCGCTTCGAGGCGGGCGACCAGCGGCTCTGGCCGGTGGCCTTCAGCTGGGCCGGCCGCCGGATCTCGAGTCCCGACTGAACGACCGGCCTACTCGCGCCGCAGGGCGGCATCGATCACCTCACGCCGCCGCCGGGCGAGCTCCAAGCCCAGCTCCCGCCCCTTGAATCCTTCTTCCACCAGCGTCGCCGGCAGCACCTGTGCTGCCAGGCGCCAGGCCACGGCCAGCTCCTCAGCCAGCGCCGGCGCCTCCAGGCTCACCAGGCTGATCAGCGGCACCACCCGTTCGCTGCGCCGCCAGGCATCGATGGCATCCAGCCAGGCCAACAGTCGCGCGCCATCCGGGGGCGCGTGGCGTGCCTGCGCGACCAGCGCACGGGTCTGCGCCACCTGCCGGGCCAGCTCGACATAGGCCTTCGGCTGGCGCAGGCGCTCGGCCAGCTCGCGCCGTGCCGCTTCGTCCAGGTGCTCCACCAGCCGCGCCCAGCGCCAGCGGGCCAGCGCCTCGCCCTCCCCCTCCTCGGGCAGCCGATGCAGCCGGCCCAGTGCCTCGTCCAGGGCCTCCCGGTCGGCGGCCAACACCGGCATCAGCACGGCCAGGGCGCCACAGTCGTCGAGCGCCTGGAAATAGACCTCGGGCCAGGGCTCTGCCAGGGCCTTCTCGGTCTCGACCCAGACCCGCTCGGCCACCAGGTGGGCGATCTCGCCGCTCTCTACCAGCTCGCGCATCAGCGCCCGGGTCGCCTCGGCGATGGTGAAGCCGAGACCCGCGTAGCGAGCCAGGAAGCGCGCGGTGCGCAGTACCCTCAGGGGGTCCTCGATGAAGGCCGGCGACACATGGCGCAGCACCCGCGCCTCCAGATCGACCAGCCCGCCATAGGGATCGACCAGCTCGCCCTGAGGAGTCTCGGCCATGGCGTTGATGGTCAGGTCGCGGCGCGCCAGGTCCTCCTCCAGGGTCACCTCGGGACTGGCGTGGACCACGAAACCGGTATAGCCGTGGCCCGCCTTGCGCTCGGTACGTGCCAGGGCGTACTCCTCGTGGGTCTCGGGGTGGAGGAAGACCGGGAAGTCACGTCCCACGGGGCGGAAGCCACGGCGACGCAGCGCCTCCGGGGTGGCCCCCACCACCACCCAGTCGGTGTCGGTGACCGGCCAGCCGAGGCGGGCATCACGTACCGCACCGCCCACCCGATAGACCGAGAGTCCGCGTACGGCCGGGTCGTCCGTCATCGCCACACTCAGGCCTCCACCCGGTCGGGGTGGCGCAGCTGCCAATCGGTGAAGCCGCCGTCGAGGCTGTAGACGGCCGCGAACCCCTGGCCGGCCAGCCAGGCGGCGGCCTGCTGGCTGGAGTGGCCGTGGTAGCAGACCACCACCACCGGGCGCTCGACGGGGGTCGTCTCGATAAAGTCGCCCACCGTGTCGTTATCGAGCCGCCGGCTGCCGGGAATATGTCCCTGGGCGAAGCTCAGGGCGTCGCGAATATCCACCAGCGCGGCGTCGCGACCCTCGTCGAGCCAGGTCATGAGGGTGGCAATATCGAGATGCTGGAAGCTCATGGAGGCGCCTCGTGTCAGGAAGTGATCGGAAGGAAAGGATAGCCGTGTTCAACGCCGCCGGCTGGGCACGCTGGTACGCTCGCCGCTGACCAGATCCAGGGCCGTCAGGGAACCTCCCCACACGCAACCGGTATCCAGCGCCCAGGCGTTGACCCGACTGCCGGGGGTCTCGCCCTGCAAGGCCGCCCAGTGGCCGAAGATCAGCCGAACATCGTCGCCGCGGGGAAAGCGGAACCAGGGTTCGAAGCCCGCCGGGGCGCTGTCGAGCCCCTCCTTGGCGGCAAAGTCCAGCCGCCCCTGGGCGTCGATGAAGCGCATGCGGGTCAGGACGTTGACGATGGCGCGCAGACGGTCGATGCCATCCAGGTCATCGCGCCACTGGTCCGGTGAATTGCCGTACATGCGCTCGAGGAAGGCGCCGCCGCGCTCGTCGCGCAACACCGCTTCTACCTCCGCGGCCAGCGTCGCGGCCAGCTCCGGCGACCACTGGGGCAGCAGCCCGGCATGGGTCATCAGGGTATCCTCGCCGCCCAGCGTCTCGCGCACCAACAGCGGCCGCGACTGCAGCCAGTCGAGCAGTCGCTCGCGATCGGGAGCGGCGAGGATGGCGTCCAGGGTGTCCTTGCGATTGAGCGCAGCGCCGCCCCGCGCCACCGCCAGCAGGTGCAGGTCATGGTTGCCAAGCACCGTCAGGGCGGCGTCGCCCAGGGCCTCGACCTCTCGCAGGCAGTCGAGTGACCCGGGGCCGCGGTTGACCAGGTCGCCGGCCAGCCACAGCCGGTCATTCCGCGGGTCGAAGTCCAGGGTCTCGAGCAGTTCGACGAACTCGGCATGGCAGCCCTGGAGGTCGCCGATGGCATAGGTGGTCATGGGCTCTCCCGGTATTCGGTTGGGGCTCGAGTGCAGTGGATTCAGTGGACCTGGTTGGGGCAGGCCAGGCGAAAGGGTGCGATGGGCACCTCGAAGGGGCGCTGGGTGGCGGTATCCACGCAGGTGTAGTCGCCCTGCATCACCCCCACCGGTCCATCGAGGATCGCCCGGCTGGTGTAGCGGAAGTGCTGGCCGGGGCCGATCACCGGCTGCTGCCCCACCACCCCCTTGCCGCGCACGTCCTGGACCTTGCCGCTGCCCTGGGTGATGGTCCAGTGGCGGGCCATCAGCTGGACACTGTGGCGCGAGGCATTGTGCACGGTCACCGTGTAGCTGAACACGTAGCGCCCCTCGCCGGGGGCAGACTCGTCGGCACGAAACTCCGGCTGGACCACGACGCTCACGCCTCGCGCTTCATCCATGGGGGCGTCTCCGCTGGCGACTTGATCGCTCATGGGCGGGCCTCCCCTGTCGTCTGGGCCAGGTGGTCGGCGATACGCACGAACTCCTCCACGGAGAGTGTCTGGGGGCGCCGGCCGGGGTCGATGTCGAGTGCCTCGAGTTCGGCGGCGGTAATGCGCCCCTTGAGGTTGTTGCGTAGGGTCTTGCGGCGCTGACCGAAGGCCTCCTTGACGATCGCCGCCAGCAGCGCCTCGTCGCGTGCCGGATGGGGCAGCTCGGCATGGGGGGTGAGCCGCACGATGGCGGAGTCCACCTTGGGCCGCGGCACGAAGGCCTCCGGCGGCACCACGAACAGCGACTCCACCCGGCAGCGGTACTGGGCCATCACCGAGAGGCGTCCCCAGTCGGCGCCGCCCGGCTCGGCGGCCAGGCGCTCCACCACCTCCTTCTGCAGCATGAAGTGCATGTCGGCGACGACATCGCCGGCCTGGAGCAGGTGGGCGATCAGCGGGGTGGAGATGTTGTAGGGCAGGTTGCCGACGACACGCAGCGGCTCCCCCTCGCCGCGCAGGGCGCGGAAGTCGACCTTGAGCGCATCGCCCTCGTGGATCACGAAGTCGGGATAGTTGAAGAACTGCACGCGCAGCCCGGGAATCAGGTCGCGGTCGAGCTCGATCACTTCCAGGCGACCGCCGGCGGCCTCCAGCAGCGGTTCGGTGAGCGCCCCCTGGCCGGGGCCGATCTCCACGATCCGCTCGCCGGGGCGCGGCCCGATGGCCCGCACGATGCGGGAGATGATGCCGCGGTCACGCAGGAAGTTCTGGCCGAAGCGCTTGCGGGCCCGGTGGACCGGGGGGCGAGATGCCATTCAGGGGTGTCCTTCTGTCGCTGGAAGTCTGGAATTCTTTGCTGAACCGGAGCTGTTCCGGCGGCAGGCTTACGAGCAGGCGCTGTGACCCCCTCCCTGGGCGCTACCGACGCCGTCCATGGCGTAGGACCTGCTCTTCAGCCTGCCCCCGGCGCTCCTCCCGATAAACTAACGCCGCGGGCGGCCATCTGCGCGGCCAGCGCCACGGCGACCCTCAGGCTGCCGGGATCGGCGCGCCCCGTGCCGGCCAGGTCCAGGGCGGTGCCGTGGTCCACCGAGGTGCGCACCAGCGGCAACCCCAGGGTGATATTGGCGGCGCGGCCGAAGCCCGCGTACTTGAGCACCGGCAGGCCCTGGTCATGGTACATGGCCAGCACCGCATCCACGCCTGCCAGGTGACGCGGAGTGAACAGGGTATCGGCGGGGAGCGGACCGTCGAGGGTCAGTCCCTCGCCCCGCAGTGCCTCGAGGGTGGGTTCGATCACCTCGAGCTCCTCGCGGCCCAGGTGGCCGCCCTCGCCGGCGTGGGGGTTGAGACCGCACACTGCGATATGCGGGCTGGCCACCCCGAACCAGCGCGTCAGGTCGGCAGCGAGGATGCGCAGCACCCGCATCAGGCGCTCACGGGTGATGGCATCGGCCACCTCGCGAAGCGGCAGATGGGTAGTCGCCAGCGCCACCCGCAAGGCGGCGCTCCCCGACCAGTCAGGCCGTTCGGCGTGCAGGGCAGAGTCAGTGGCGAGCATCATCACCACCTCCTCGACGCCGCAGGCGTCGCGCAGGTACTCGGTGTGGCCGGTGAACCCCCCATGCCCGGCGTCGAGGATCACGCCCTTGTGCAGCGGCGCGGTGACCATGCCCGCGGCCTGGCCCGCACGACAGGCGTGGATCGCCACGTCCAGGGTCTCGAGCACGTAGTCGGCATTGGCGACCTCGAGCACGCCGGGGCGCACCGGAGCACGCAGTGCCACCGGCCATACCGGCAGCCGTCCGGGGCGCGCCGCGGGCACCGCCTCACCGGGGGCGAGCTCGACCAACTCCACCGCCAGGCCGAGGGCGGCGGCGCGCTCGGCGAGCAGGCCCTGGTCACCCACCGCCACCGGACGGGTGCCAGCCACACCCTCGGCGGCCAGCTTCAGCACGAGTTCGGGCCCGATGCCCGCGGGCTCGCCGCTGGTCAGCGCCAGGACCGGCGCGGCAGGGCTCACCATCAGCGCTCGTCGAGGCGATTGTCGACGAAGGCCTGGGAGCGGATCTCCTGCAGCCAGACGCCGAGCTCCTCGTTGGCCTTGCGCTGGAAGAGGGCCTGCTGGGCCTGCTCGCGGCCGACGCCTTCCTGCTCCATGAAGCGCTCCACCTCCCGCTCGGAGAGATTGACCCGACTGCCCACGCGACGCTGCTGCAGCTGGCGCAGGGTCAGCTCGCGGCGGATCTCCTCGCGCACGCCGGCCAGCGTCAGGCCGTCGGCCTCCAGGGTATCGGCGAACTGCTCCAGGCTCATGCCGTTGCGCTCGGCGATGCCACGCACCTGGCGGTTGAGGTCGGTGTCATCCACCGTGAGGCCGGCCTCATCCGCCATCTGCCACTGGATCTCCTCGAGGATCATCTGCTCCAAGACCTGCTCGCGCAGGGTCCCGGCGGGGGGCAGCTCCTGCTGCTGGGCGCCCATCTGGCTGCGCACCTGGGCGAGGCGATCCTCAAGCTGGCTCTGCATGATCGCCCCCTCGTTGACCACCGCCACGATACGGTCCAGCGCCTGGCGCTGGGTAGAGGGCGGCTCCTGGGCCTGGGTGACGGGCACGGTGGCGAGGCCCAGGGCCATGGCCAGGCCGGCGGCCAGGAAGGGGGTGCGGCGACTGCGCATGGTGTGCTGTCCTTTCATCATTCCTCTCTAACGGGCCATCCGGCTCAGAAGGCGGTGCTGCGGTAGCCGGGGATGGCCTCCTCGAAGTAGCTATCGGCCTCGCGGCCCACGCCGCCGAGCCCCTTGAACACGAAGCGCAGGAAGACCCCGCGATCGGTGAAGTCATCGGCCAGGATGCCGGTGTCGTTGTCGTCGATCCACTCGCGCCAGACCAGCTGCACGCCGTAGCAGCAGTCGTTCCACTGCACCCCGGCGAGCTGCTCCAAGGCGCGGTCGTTGGTGTTGTCGTAGAGCAGGCGACCGATCAGGTCAACGCGCCGGCCGGCCTTCCAGGCGAAGGAGGCGTCGTACTCCTCGCGGTCGTAGGTGCGAAAGTCGTCGTCGAACTGATCCAGCGAGGGATCGAAGCCTTCGAGCTCCCAGCGGTAGCCGAGGTTCAACGCGTGCCCTTTCGGCGAGCGGTACTGCAGGTCGACCCCGGCGCGCTCGGTGCGCTCCAGGTCATCGTCATACAGCCACTGCCAGCGGGTGCGCCAGCGCTCGGTGACCTGCCAGTCGGCATTGGCGACCAGCGGCGAACGATCGCGGGTGGCGCGATAATAATCCTCACCGGTGGCGAAATCGTCACGCTGCGACTTTTCGGGATCACCATCCATATCGATGCTGCGGTCCTCGAAGTAGAGCGCCTGGCCTAGCCCGAGGGAGAGCCGCTGGCGGCCGCCCTCGTCCTCCAGCAGCCGCGACTCGAGGCCCAGGGAGAGGCGATTGAGGTCGCCGACCCGGTCGCTGCCCGAGAAGCGGTGCGGCGACCACAGCTGCCCCCAGGAGAAGGCCCGCTCGCTGGTGTCGAAGTCGGGGAAGTCGCTCTGGTCGCGGGCCGGCACATAGGCGTAGTTGGCGCGGGGCTCCAGGGTCTGGCGGTAATCCCGCCCTCCCAGGTCGAGCTCGCGCTCGAACACCAGGCCGGCATCCACGGAGGTGACCGGCACGCTGCGGGTCAACGAGGTGTCGCTCTCGATGTCGCGCTCGCCGTAGTCCAGTTCATAGGCGGTGCCGAGCCACTCCAGGCGCGGCTCCAGGTGACCCCAGCTCTCGTCGAAGCGCCAGCCCACGGCCGGCGCAAGATGCAGCCGTGAACCGGTGGCCGATTCACGATCAAAACGTGGATTATTCGGCAATTCTGTCTCGTCGATATCGCGCCAGAAGTAGCTGTAGTTGCTCTGCCACTGCTGGTAGAAGCCGCTCTCCTGGCTCCAGCGGGCGGCGGCGCTGAGGCTGGGCAGGCGGTAGAAGGGCTTGTCCTTCTCCAGCAACGGGTCATCGAGCTTCTGGAATCCCTGGGCGCGGGCATCGAGGCGCCAGGTGTCGCCGCGATAGTCGATCTGGGCCAGGCGCGACATGGACGAAGTGTTCTGCTCGGCGAAGTCGCTGCCGAAGTCGTCGAAGTAACGGCCGTCACTGGCCGCCCCGTAGCGCAGCTGGTAGCGGCTGCGCGGGCTCAGGGTGCCGGCGTGGCGATAGTCGAGGTACCAGCGCTCCTCACCCTCGAAGCGGCGCGCCGCATCGTTGGGGTTGTCGCTGTCACCGCCATCGTCGCTGTCGAGCCAGGCACCCTCGATCTGCCCGGCCGACTCGGCGAGCAGGTAGCGGTACTGGCCGCCCAGCAGCAGTCCACGATCGCTGATCCAGCGCGGCGTGATGGTGGCATCCTGGTCGGGGGCGATGTTCCAGTAGAAGGGCTGGGCGTAGTCCAGCGAGTCGGTGGAGAAGCCCACCGCCGGCCACAGGAAGCCGGTATGACGGCGGTCATCGATGGGAAAGCGCACCCAGGGCCAGTAGAAGACCGGCACGTCCTTGACCTCCAGCCGGGCATGGCGGGCGGTGCCGAAGCCGCTCTCGCGATCGAGCATCACATCGCCGCCGACCAGTTGCCACAGGTTGTCACCCGGATCGCAGGTGGTGAAGCTCGCCGAGGAGAGCCGGTAGCGCCCGTCCTCCAGGCGCGCCAGGCGCTGGGCGTCGCCGCGCAGGTGGCGGTCGTGGATGACGTAGTGCGCCTCATCAACGCTGGCGGCGTCGTTCACCAGCGAGAGTTCACCGGCGCTGCCGCGCACCAGCAGTCCCTGGTCGCGCAGCGCCAGGGGGCCCTCGGCGAAGGCGCGCTCCCGGCTGGGTGGCACCCGCACCCCCGGGGTCTCGAGCTGGGCGGTATCGCGCCGCAGCACCACCTCACCCTGGAGCAGGGTCTCGCCATCCTCGCCGTAGCTGGCGCTTGTCGACTCGCTGGCCACCTTGCCGGGTTCGGGGGGTGGCAGGCGATAGTCGGGCATCACGTAGGCGCCGCGGCACAGGGAGGCCCCCGGGCTCTCGCTGCCCCAGGGGCGGAAGTCGAGTTGCGCGGCGGGCAGGGGCTCCGGCGGGGCTGCCAGCAGCGGGCCGCCGGCAAGACCCGAGGCCACCAGGCCTGCAAGGGCCGTCCATGAGAGTCGCTTGCCCATGTTGGTCGATGTCCTTGGCGAGGTGAAACGCTATTATACAGGCCGCCGTCGGCCTGTCCTGCCGGCGGTGACGGCGCAGCGCCCAGCATGCGGCGCGCGCCCACGACCGTCAACCGGACACCCCGACCCAGGAGCCTCCTCCATGACCGACGCCGCCCTCGACGCCTCGCGCCGCGAACGGCTCGCCCGCTGGGCCGCCGAGCGCCACGCCCTGGCGCCCGACGCCCTCGACCTGTGCCTGGCCGCCGGCGACGCCAGCTTCCGCCGCTACTTCCGCCTGGTCCTGCCCGACGACACCACCCGCATCCTGATGGATGCCCCGCCCGAGCAGGAAGACAGCCACCCCTTCGTGGCCATCGCCCGCCGCTGGGAGGCCGCCGGGCTGCCGGTACCGCATCTCCATGCGGTCGACCTGGAGGCGGGGTTCATCGAACTGGAGGACCTCGGAGACACTCCCCTGCAGCGCTGCTTCGGCGATGAGGAGAAGGTGCGGGCCTGGCACGAGCGGGCCATCGCACTGCTCCACGAGTTGCAGAACCGCGCCGGCCCCGACGACCTGCCGCGCTTCGATGCCGCCCTGCTCGAGCGTGAACTGGCGCTCTTCCCGGAATGGTGCCTGGGCGAATGGCTGGAGCTGGCGCCACCCCCGGGCTGGGCAGCGCTGCGCCAGGCCCTGGTGGCACAGGCGCTGGCCCAGCCGATGGTCACGGTGCACCGCGACTTCGATGCCATGAACCTGATGGTGCGAGACGATTCGCTGGTGCTGATCGACTTCCAGGACGCGGTGGCAGGCCCCATCAGCTACGACCTGATATCGCTGCTGCGCGGCCGCTACTGCCGCTTCGACGCCGAGCGGTTCGCCGCCTGGGTCGAGGCCTTCCGCCGCTGCGCCGTGGCCGACGGCCGCCTCCCCTCGAGCATCACCGAGGCCACCTTCCTGGCCCAGGCCAACGCCATGGCCGCCCAGCGCTCTCTCAAGGTGCTGGGCATCTTCTGCCGCCTGACCCTGCGCGACCACAAGACGGGCTACCTCGAACGCCTGCCCCACTTCCTCGCTCACCTCGAGGAGAGCCTGGCCGGCGTAGAGGGGCATGACGACTTCAAGGCCTGGCTGGCCGACGCCTTCCGCCCGGCCCTGGCCGCCAGGCTGGAGGCCTCCACATGAAGGCGATGATCCTCGCCGCGGGGCTCGGCACCCGCATGCGCCCGCTCACCGACCACTGCCCCAAGCCGCTGCTGCCGGTGGCTGGCCGGCCGCTGATCGTCCACCACCTCGAACGCCTGCGCGAGGCTAGCATCACCGAGATCGTGATCAATGTCAGCTACCGTGCCGAGCAGATCATCGAGGCGCTGGGTGACGGCGGCAACCATGGGGTGCGCATCGCCTGGAGCCGCGAGGAGACGCCGCTGGAGACCGGGGGTGGCATCCAGCGGGCGCTGGGGCTGCTCGGTCGCGCCCCCTTCCTGCTGGTCAACGGCGACGTCTGGTGCGATCTCGACCCGAGCACCCTGCCCGCGCTGGATAGCGGCGACCTGGCGCGACTGGTGCTGGTGGACAACCCCGACCACCACCCGGCGGGCGACTTCCACCTCGACGCCACCGGCCGCGTCCGCGCCGAGGGCGAGCCTCGGCTCACCTACGCCGGCATCGGCCTGCTCGACCCGGCGCTGGTGGCCGGCGAATCTCCGGGCGCCTTCGCCCTGGCGCCGCTGCTGCGTCGCGCCATGGCCGAGGGGCGCGTGGCCGGGCACCACCACCGCGGGCGCTGGGTGGACGTGGGTACGCCGGAGAGGCTGGCCGAACTCGACCGGCGCCTGCGAGACTGAACCGAAGGCTGTGAGCGGGTGGCAGGATTGCTCGAGGCTGTTCCGGGGACAGGCCTTTGAGGGGGCGCTACGAGTACTTCCCTGTAGGCTACCTCGACCATCCCTGGTCCTCGGACCCCCTCTCCGACCTGTCCCCAGCGCCTCTCGCTATGGGCAGCTGCGATCCACCTGTATGCTGGCCACCCTTAACCGACAATCGAAAAGGAACCCTTGCCATGAAAGCCACAGTGAAATGGACCGACGGTCGCCAGTTCGTCGCCGAATCGGGCAGCGGCCACAGCGTGGTCATCGATGGCCCGCCCGACCATGGCGGCCGCAACACCGGCCCCCGCCCCATGGAGCTGCTGCTCATGGGCATGGGGGCTTGCACCTCCTTCGATATCCTCAATATCCTCGAGAAGGCCCGCGCCGACGTCAGTGACTGCGTGGCAAGCATCGAGGCCGAGCGCGCCGATGCCACCCCCAGCGTGTTCACGAAGATCCATGTCCACTTCACCGTCACCGGCAAGGGGCTCAAGGAAAAGCAGGTCGCGCGCGCCGTGGAGCTCTCTGCCGAGAAGTACTGCAGCGCCTCGATCATGCTGGTCAAGGGCGGGGTCGAGGTGACCCACTCCTACACCATCGTCGAGGGCTGACCCGCAGCGGGCCCATGACAGGACGGCGCCACCCGAGGGTGGCGCCGTCCTGTTATCGGTAAGCGGGATGCACCTGATGCGCCGAACACCGTAGATCGCGCGGTTGCCCGCAGGAACGCCGACTACCCAGCCGGCCAGGTAAAGCGTCGGCCGCCCATCAGGTGCATGTGAATATGATAGACGGTCTGGCCGCCAAGGTCATTGCAGTTCATCACCACCCGGTAACCCTCCTCGGCGAAGCCTCGCTCCTTCGCCAGGCGCGAGGCGGTGAACTGCAGGCGTCCCGCCAGCGCCAGGTCGCCCTCCTCGAGGTCATTGAGGGTGGCGATATGCTTCCGGGGAATGATCAGCAGGTGGGTCGGCGCCTGGGGATTGATGTCCTCGAAGGCCACCACCTGGTCATCCTCGAAGACGATCTCGGCAGGAATCTCGCGGTTGATGATCTTGCAGAACAGGCACTCCATCTCTCGAGCCTCCTCTCTCGTCGGGTTGGTCGCGCTCAGCGGAATCGGCGCTGGGCCAGCAGGTGACGCACCAGCGGCCCCAGGATCAGCTCCATGGCCAGGGAGACCCGCGCCCCGGGCACCACCAGGGTATGGGGACGGCTCATGAAGGCATCCGGAATCATCGCCAGCAGGTAGGGGAAGTCCACCGTGGCCGGCTCACGGAAGCGGATCACCGCGAAGGACTCGGCGTCGGTGGGAATGTCCTGCACCTCGAAGGGATTGGAGGTATCCACCGTGGGCACCCGCTGGAAGTTGATGTGGGTGCGCGAGAACTGCGGTTGTATATAGCGTACATAGTCGTCCATGCGCCCCAGGATGGTGTCGATCACTGCCTCCTGGGAGTAACCGCGCAGCTTGGTGTCGCGGTCGATCTTCTGGATCCACTCGAGGTTCATGGTCGGCGCCACCCCCACCAGCAGATCGACATGACGAGCGATATCGTGGTCGGGGGTGACCAGGCCTCCGTGCAACCCCTCGTAGAACAGCAGGTCGGTGCCATAGGGCAGCGGCTGCCACTCGGTGAAGGTGCCGATGTGGTAGCCGGACTCGATCATCTGCTTGTCTTCGGCGTGGATATAGTGGCGATAGGTACCGCTGCCGCTGTCGCCATACTCATGGAACAGGGTCTCGAGCTCCTCGAGCAGGTTGGCCTCCACCGCGAAGTGGGAGAGCTCGTCCTTGCGCTCCGGCTCCTCGCGGAAGATCCGCGAAAGCTCCTCCCGGGTATAGCGGTGGAAGGCGTCGCCGTCGACGAAGGCGGCGTGCACATCCTCGCGCGAGAACATGCGCTCAAAGGTGCGCTTGACGGTGGTCGTGCCGGCCCCGGAGGAGCCGGTCACGGCGATGATCGGATATTCACGGGACATCAGGCCCCTCCCGCCCCGGAGATGGCCGCCTTCACGGCTTCGGGCACCGCCACCGGGCGGCCGCTCTCGGGATCCACCAGCAGCAGGTTGAGCCGCGCCGTGGCGACCGGACGGCCGCCTTCAGCGTGACACACCCGCTGGAAGACGATGAGAGGCTTGCCCTGCGGGGCGGGGATCGCCGTCTCCACCACCAGGGCATCGGGCCAGCGCGCCTCGGACTGGTACTGCACGGCGAGGTCGGCCACCACGCTGGGGTAGCCGTCCAGGTCCCACTCGGTGAGCCCCAGCGCGGCCAGGGCCTGGATGCGCGCCTCGTGGAGCAGCGACACCAGGGCATCATGCCCCAGGTGGCGACCGTAGTTCATGTCGGTGACGCGCACCGTCAGTGGCTGACGGTGAACGATGGCCGCCTCGGGAAACTCGAGCCTGACACGCTCCATGCTCGCCTCCTAGTGAGTCTTGTTGTGGTGGGTCGAGGCCTGGGCTCAGCGCTCGCCGCTTTCGCGGGCGATGGCGCGGTGGGCGATATCACGGCGACAGAAGGCGCCCTCCCAGCGGATGGCATCAACCCCGCGGTAGGCGTTCCCGGCGGCCGCCGAGACCCCCTCGCCCAGGGCGGTGACGCAGAGTACCCGACCGCCGGCGCTGACCAATTGGCCGTCCTGGTCGGCGGTGCCGGCATGGAACACCTTGCAGCCGGTGGCCTCGGCGGCCTCGATCCCCTCGATGACATCGCCCTTGCGGTAGCTGCCCGGGTAACCGCCGGCGGCGAGTACCACGCCTACTGCGGCGCGCGCGTCCCACTCGCAGGCGTGGCCGGCCAGCTCGCCCTGTGCCCCGGCCAGGCAGAGCTCGGCGAGGTCCGACTGCAGGCGCAGCATAATCGGCTGGGTCTCGGGGTCGCCGAAGCGGCAGTTGTATTCGATCACCTTGGGGTTGCCCTCGGCATCGATCATCAGGCCGGCGTAGAGGAAGCCGGTATAGGGATGCCCCTCTGCGGCCATGCCCTGGACCGTGGGCAGGATCACCCGCTCCATGATGCGCTCATGTACCGTGGCGGTGACCACCGGCGCCGGCGAGTAGGCGCCCATGCCGCCGGTGTTGGGGCCGGTATCGCCCTCGCCCACCCGCTTGTGGTCCTGGCTGGTGGCCATGGGAAGCACGGTCTCGCCATCCACCATGACGATGAAGCTGGCCTCCTCACCGTCGAGGAGCTCCTCGATCACCACCCGGGCGCCGGCATCGCCGAAGGCGTTGTCCTCGAGCATGTCGCGCACCGCCGCCTCTGCCTCCTCGAGGCTCATGGCGACGATGACGCCCTTGCCCGCGGCCAGACCGTCGGCCTTGATCACGATGGGCGCGCCTTGCTCACGCAGGTAGTCGAGAGCTGGCGCCACCGCGGTGAAGGTGCGATAGGCGGCGGTGGGGATGGCATGGCGGGCCAGGAAGTCCTTGGTAAAGGCCTTGGAGCCCTCTAGCTGGGCAGCGCCCGCGGTAGGCCCGAAGATCGCCAGGCCCGCCTCGCGGAAGCGATCCACCACGCCAGCCACCAGCGGCGCCTCGGGACCAACGATGGTGAGGTCGACGGCAGCGTCACGGGCGAAGACCAGCAGCCCCTCCAGATCATCCGCGGCGACGGCAACATTGGTCAGCCCGGGCTCCCGGGCGGTACCGGCATTGCCCGGCGCCACATAGGTCATCGCCACCTTCGGCGACTGGGCGACCTTCCAGGCCAGGGCGTGTTCGCGGCCACCGCCGCCGATGATCAGCACCTTCATCCTATTCCACCTTCATGCTGCTGGCCGACTGAGCGGCGTTGGAAATCGAGGCGGTATTATGTCAGAAAGTCGTGGCGCCTGCGTCGCGACAAGCGCTCACGCCTTGTCATCGTCGCCCTTGTCGCCCTTGCCACCGGCACCGGGTCCCTGGCCGATGGTCTGCTGCCAGAAGCGCATGTTCTCTTCGGCCATTTCGCGCATCAGGTCCATGGGCGAGTGGCGCAGGGCCTGCTGCCACTGATCCTGCATGCGCTGCTGCTGCTCCATCATCAGCTTGGTGCCCTGCTCCAGGTAGCGCGACAGGGGCAGCGGGTGGGCCATGTCGTATACCCGAATGAACTGGGCCAGCAGGTCGTTGGAAAACACCTGCGCATCGCCGTCGGCCTGCTCCTGCTCGATGATGATCGAGAGCAGGATGGTACGGGTCAGGTCCTCGCCGCTCTTGGCATCCTCGACGCGGAACGGCACTTCGTCGAGGATCAGCCCACGCAGGTCCTCGAGGGTCACATAGCGGCTCTGTTCGGTATCATAGAGCCTGCGGTTGGCATACTTGCGAATCACGCGCACGGCGCTGCTCCTCATTCAACGTGGGAGGGACGACTGCCCCTGTGGGACCATTGTGCACCGCGACACCCACCATGCAAGGTATAGCCATCTTTTGATTACCAACGCGGCGAGTCCCCGATGAACCTGATCCTGCTAGCCCCCGACGATATCGCGCATCAAGGCCTCGCCCGGGTGACCGATCCGCGACGCCTGCGCCACCTGCGCGAGGTACACCGCGCCGCCCCCGGGGACCGCCTGACCCTCGGCGTGGTCGGCGGAGGTATCGGCCGGGGCGAGCTGCTCACCCTCGACGAGCAGGAGGCGACCTTCGCGCTGGAAGCCCTCGACCAGGCCCCGCCGCCGGCACTGCCGGTGCACCTGGTGCTGGCGCTGCCGCGGCCACGCATGCTGGCGCGCAGCCTCGAACACGTCACCACCCTCGGGGTAAAGCGGATCACCCTGCTGCATACCCGGCGGGTGGAGAAGAGCTACTGGATGTCGCCGGAGCTCGACGCGGAGAAGATCCACCACCACCTGGTGCTGGGTCTGGAGCAGGCCCGGGACACCCGCCTGCCAGAGGTCACCCTGGAGAAGGGCTTTCGCCCCTTCGTGGAGGACCGTCTGCCCGACCTGCTGGAGGGGCGGCGCGGGCTGCTGGCCCACCCCGGCATGCCCAACGACTGCCCCCGCGGCTTAGACGAGCCCACCCTGCTGCTGGTGGGTCCCGAGGGGGGCTTCATTCCCTGGGAGGTGGAGAAGCTGCTCGCCGCGGGCTGCGAAGGCATCCATCTGGGCCCACGCATCCTGCGGGTGGAGACCGCGGTGACCGCCCTGCTGGCACGGCTCTTCTAGTAGTCAGTCGTCGGGCTCCTCGACGACCTCCTCCTCCTCGGGATCGTGCTTGACCAGCGGCGAGTCGTCATCGCAGGTCGGCTCGGAGAGGAAGGTATCGCGCACGTCGAGCAGGCCCAGGTGGCCGATGGTGCGCCGCCCCAGCAGCAGCGGGTAGTTCATGTCGCCGCGGTCGCGCAGGCTGAACTGCTCCTCGTAGACGGTATCGCCCAGGCAGACCTTCATCAGCACCACCGGCCGCCGGTCGGTACCGCCGGCCCCGCGCAGCCTGAGGCTGCGATAGAGTGGCAGTTCCAGGCGCTCGCTGAACACCTCCCCGCTCTCCTCGTCCTCCAGCTTGAGGCGGAAGCGCACCCAGCGCTCGCCATCACGCTTGAAGCGTTCGATCTCGCGGGCGTCCAGCGAGGAGGTCAGGGCGCCGCTGTCGAGCTTGGCCTTCACCTCCACGCCCCAGGGCTGCACGATGGCCTTCTCGACCCAGCCGAAGACGTTCTCCTCGTCGTCGGCCACGGCCGGCGAGGCGGTGCTCAGCAGCAGGGCAGCCAGCAGGGGTAGGCCGATACGTGTCAGAGTCATGCTCTCCTCCGGGTCGGTAGCTCAGCGCTGCAGACGCTCGAGCAGGTTGCGGGTGGCGAAGCCATCCGGGGGGGTGCCGATGGTGGCCTGGAACTCGCGCACTCCGCGGCGGGTATTGGGGCCCAGGATACCGTCGGGCGTGCCCACCTCGAAACCGCGTGCGTTGAGGGCTTGCTGCATCTCGCGCACCTGGCTGCGGCTCAACGGCTGCTCCTCCCGGGGCCAGCCGCCGACGATCCCGCCACGCCCCGCGATCTCGTCGGCCAGGCTGCCCACGGCCAGCGCATAGCTGGTGGCGTTGTTGTAGCGCAGGATGGCCCGGAAGTTGGGTCCCACCAGGAAGGCCGGCCCCCTCGCGCCGGCGGGCACGATCACCGCCGCCTCGTCATAGGCGGGCAAGGCTCCATCGTCCACGGCACGCACGCCCTGTGCGGACCAGGCGGCGGACGAGCGGCGGTTGGAAAGCTCGGTCTGGGCATAGTCGAACCCCTCGGGGAGGGTCACCTCGACGCCCCAGGGCTCCCCCTCGCGCCAGCCGGCTTGCGCCAGATAGTGGGCGGTGGAGGCCATGACGTCCGGGATGCTGCCCCAGATATCGCGACGCCCGTCGCCATCACCGTCCCTGGCGTAGGCCTCGAAGCTCGAGGGAATGAACTGGGTATGGCCCATGGCACCGGCCCAGGAGCCGAGCATGCGCTCGGGGGCGATATCGCCGGCCTCGATGATACGCAGGGCGGCGAGCAGCTCACCGCGGGCGAAGTCGCTGCGCCGCCCGTCATAGGCCAGCGTGGCCAGCGCCTCGAGGGTCGAGAAGTCGCCGAAGTTGCCGCCGTAATTGCTCTCGATGCCCCAGATCGCCACGATCACCTCCGCCGGCACACCGTAGCGCTGCTCCATGCGGCGCGCGGTGTCGCGGTGCTCGGCCAGGCGGGCCCGGCCGGTGGTGACACGCTGGGCGGAGACAGCGCTGTCCAGGTACTGCCAGATGGGCCGCACGAACTCCGGCTGGGAGCGGTCCAGCTCGATCACCCGTGGGCGGTAGCGCACACCATCCAGGGCGCGGGCCAGGGTCGCCGACGAGATCCCCTCGCCACGCGCCTCCTGACGGAAGCGAGCCAGCCAGGCGGTGAAGCTTTCGGCGGCGGCGGGCTCCCGGGCATCGGCAGCGCCGGAAGAGGCCTCGGAAGCCGCCTCGCCGGAGGTCGCGGTCGTCTGGTCGGCGGCACTCGCCTCGCGGGCCGGGCCGCTCTGGCAGCCGGCCAGCAGGGCCAGCGTCAGGCAGCAGGTCAGGGTCATCCGTTGCATGGTGGCAGGCACTCCTTGGCGTGATGGCAACAGGCAATGATCATCGCGCAGTTGGCGCGCCACGGCCAGTCCTGCTCAGTTCCCGACCAGCCTCAAGATCACCGCAGCCAGGCAGGCCAGCACCACCAGGCTCAACAGGTTGCGCAGGGACTGGAACCACACGGGCAGCGTTTCGCGGCTGTCGCGACCCAGTTCAAGCAGGCGCACCAGCACGAAGCCGCCGGCCAGCACCCAGGCACCGGTCAACGGATGCAGCAGCAGCGCCGGCCAGGCGACCAGGCTCGGGGCCATGCTCAACAGCAGGCGCACGCGAAAGGCGGTGCTGCCGGCCGACTCCAGCGACATGGCAACGCCCCACTGGATGCCGCCCAGAAACGAGAGGATCACGGCGGCGTAATAGAGAAAGGCCTTGATGGCCACCACCTGCCAGGCGACCGGCGCCAGCCAGGCCGCCGTGGCGGTGAACAGGAAGGGCAGGAGGCCGGCCAGGCCAAGCAGCAGCGGCAGTCGAGAGAGGCGGCCGTCGGCATCGATGGCGAGTCCGGGAAGGGTCATGCAGGGCTCCTCAGGGATCGACGGGCGGCACCTTGCCGTCCGTGGACAGGGGAAAGCGTTCGGCATCGGCACGCCGGGGCCAGTGGCGCTGCTCCACCGACAGCGAGGCCAGCGAGGGCTGCCAGCGGGCCACATAGTCACCCTCGGGGTCGTAGCGACGGGTCTGCCAGGGGATATCGAAGCGATGCCCGCGGCGATCCCGCCCCACACCGGCCACGTAACGCCAGTTGCCCCAGTTGCTGGCGGCATCGTAATCGATGAGGCAGCGCTCGAACCAGGCCGCACCGAGGCGCCAATCACCACCCAGCTCGAAGATCAGGAAACTCGCCGCATTCTGTCGCGCCCGGTTGGAGAGCCAGCCGGTGGCGGCGAGCTCCGTCATGGCGGCATCGATCAGCGGCACCCCTGTACGCCCCCGACACCAGCGAAGGAAGGCGTCGTCAACCGGCGGCAGCCGCTGGTGGCCGTACAGTGCCGCCCCCTCCTGGCGCGCTGCCCAATGAAAGTAGTCGTGCCACAGCAGTTCGACGATCACCCACTCGCTGGAGTCACTCGCCCCATGGGTCGCCTGCCAGGCGCGTACCGCATCGTGCACCTGGCGCGCCGAGAGACAGCCGTGGGCCAGCCAGGGCGCGAGGCGGGTGGAGAAGTCGGCGCCCATCAAGGCGTTGCGTGTCTGCTTGTAGCTGGCCACGGCGCCGCCCTCCGGCGACGCGCCTCGCGCCGGCAACGCTCGCTGCAGTGACGGACCTCCTCCCAGCAGCGCGCCCACTTGCGGCGCCAGGCGAAGGGCCGGCCGCATCCGGTGCAGGTCTTGTGTGGCAGGTATGGCTTGCGGTGCATGACAGGACTCATAACATGTACTTTAAAATATAATAGTACAGGTTATGTACAATTTACACTCCCGCTACCGCCAGCCTCGCGATACCGGTCGCGCCAGGCAAGGTGCGCCGGGGGCCGTCACAAGAAGGGCCACCCGATGGTGGCCCCTCATGCCACACCCGTGGTCGGGAAGCGCTCAGGAAGCGTCGCTCTCCCCCGGCTCGCGGCGCGCATTGCGCTCGGTCTCCAGGCCGCTCTTCAGCTCGTGGGTCAGGGGATCGTAATTGGGCTTGAGCTCATCCTTCAGCGTACCCTCCCACAGCCGGGAGCCGACGAAGTAGCCGGCACGGCCGATCACGTGGGCGGCTACGGGTGCCGTCATCATGATGAAAAGGATCACGCCGAAGGCCCGCGCTACCACCGCCACCTGGGCGAAGTGGATGGCCACCGCCAGCATGATCAGGGTCGCACCCAGGGTCGCCGCCTTGGTGGTGGCGTGCATGCGGGTCAGCAGGTCGGGCAGGCGCACCAGGCCCAGCGCCGCCAGCAGCATGAACAGCGCCCCGATCAGGATCAGCCCCTCCTTGAGTATCTCAGTCATCCCGGGGCCCTCCCCGCTCCAGGAAACGCGCGAAGCCGATGGCGGCCATGAAGGCCATCAGTGCCATGACGATGGCCACGTCGAGCAGGCTGGCGACGTCGGTGGCGATGGCCACCACCCCGATGATACCGACCAGG
>Ga0207831_100109_pt1 | contig 73645 bp, 69 predicted proteins | sample TtanPargueraPR_7_FD_187741 | JGI IMG/M metagenome (GOLD analysis project Ga0207831, IMG submission 187741) | Aerobic enrichment media microbial communities from Bioluminiscent Bay, La Parguera, Puerto Rico - Tt and M1 (2) (SPAdes) | ecosystem: Environmental > Aquatic > Marine > Unclassified ...
GCCGAGCATCGGCGGGGCGGACGGAAAAAAGCGCGCGGACTGTCTGAACCCGCCGTAGCCTATGCGAAGGCGGGTGAGTTTCCGCGTGCTCCGGCCGCCGCGACGACGCGCAGGGAAGTGCGAAGCACCGCGGGACACGGGCGGTTTCTTTTGGTTACTTTTCTTATCCCGTGAAAGAAAAGTAACGATTTAAATTAATGCAACAAATAATCTATGGTGCTACTGTTCCTACGGCTGCCATAGAAGGCTTCGATCCCAATAAGATTAAAGGATACCCCCATACCCATGCTCCGCATCAACGCCGCCATCACCATCCCGGAAAGCGAACTCACTTTCAGCTTTGTCCGGGCCGACGGTCCCGGGGGGCAGCATGTGAACAAGACCGCCACGGCGGTCCAGCTGCGCTTCGATGCCCGGCACAGCCCTTCCCTGCCCGACGATGTCCGGCAGCGCCTCATGGGCCTGGCCGGCCGCCGCATGACCGCCGAGGGTATCCTGGTGATCGACGCCCGCAGTCAGCGCTCCCAGAAGCAGAACCGCGAGGAGGCCCTGGACCGCCTGAAAAAACTGATCCTGGCCGCCGCGACACCGCCGCGCCCGCGGCGTCCCACCCGCCCCACCAAGGCTTCCCGCCAACGCCGGCTGGAGAACAAACGCCACCAGGCCCGCCTGAAGCGCTCCCGCCAGGCGGTCAGGGATATGGATTAAAGACGTTCTTTTTCAGAAACTGAAAAGCGGAGTTTAGGAAAAGCAGGGAGAACTTATGGCCGCGCCGCCCCCCGAAAAATCGAGCAGGGATTATGCGCCCGACGGTTCGCACCTCAAACCGAACGCCGTTCTGTGGGAGGATCTCGAAAAACGATCGCTGGATGAACTGGCCAACCTGACCCTGGCCCTGCCCCTGCCGGACCACCGCCTGCAGTTCCGTTTCCTCGATGCCGACATCCGTGTTGACATTCCCAACCAGCGCCTTGTGTACGATGACGGTTCGGGGTGGATCCCCCTGGAAGATCCCCTGCTGGAAATGGTGACCCTGGTTTACCTCAATCAGGTCAATGCCGTCTTCCCCCTGGACCGCGATATCGTGGGGCTGCAGGACCTTAAGGAGTCCCATTTCTTCGTGGGCCCCCATGAATTACGTACGGCAGGCGTTCTGGAACGCTACGGCACCGACCCCGACGGATTCAAGCAGGCCGTCATGGCGCTTGGTGGTCAACCGGTAGACATGGCCGATGCGGCCGGGCGCCTCCTGCCCTTCCCGCGAATCCCCCTGTATTTTCTCATGTGGTTCGCGGACGAAGAATTTCCCGCCCGGCTGCGGGTCCTATTCGACCGCTCCATCGAAGCGTTCCTGCCCGCGGATGCCATTTGGGCCCTGGTCAACCGCGTGGCTACGGCCTTGAAGAACGGAACAGCTTTTGGTGATTAACCTTTATCTCCGAAAAGGGAACCTCACTTCTTGTGGAGTCTTGAACAGCCACGTTTTTAGGCAGGAGGTTTTTAGGAAACGACTGAAGCGCTTTACCGTTTACCAAATAGCCCGTTTTACCTTTTCCTTTGAAGACACCGTCCGGGCCATAGCTCCCCCACTGTTTCCAGTAAAAATGGACATTTTGTATCTGGCACTGACGGTGCAGAGATTCCACCCAGCTTAATTCCGCTTTGCGTGCCTTGTTACCGCTTTCGCCGCCACCAACGACTAGGCGTATTCCTGTCAAATCGATATCTTCAAGATCTTCCAGCAAAGGTTCGCAGCAGATATGTTTATTGACCGTTTCAATCGTTTGGAGGTCTTTGAGTCTGGGGAAACCATCTTTTTTATTTTCAACTGTCACACCTATCCACAAGTTGTCAGGAACAGCTTTATTCTTAAAATAGCCTTTCATTCTTTCGCTGCGTTTGGTGAGCATGTAAAAATTGTGCCAATGAGCCTTCTTAACAATATTTAAAATCTGATCGATACTTTCCTCATCGGCGTCTTCATGAAAGGTATCGCTCATGTTGTTGATAAAATAGAGGGTCGGCTTTTTGCGTTTTAACGGGACCGCTTTTTCCAACCTGTCCCGATGTACGGTAAATTGGAATTTGTTTTCGTATCCCGCGGTTCCCCATTTGTGGAGTTTTAATGCCAACCCTTCTGCATAACAGTTTTTGCAGGCAGGCGATATCTTTGTGCAGCCCGTAAAGGGGTTCCAGGACGTGGCCTCTAATTTTTTTCTTACTTTAACCATATTGGACTTCCCATTCCGCAAAATCACCTGTCCTAAACTGGACGTAGTCCCAGTGGCCATACCCCTTGGTGAAATCGAGGACGCAGCCCATTTCCGGCCTGAGGCGATAGACCGCGACACCAGAGCCTGGATAAGCAGTATCTTCTTCGTACGCCGCAAACTGTTTCATGTGAGGGAGTCGCTTTAGAAACAGGTGGTAGAGATCACCGATTTCCGCCTTGTCGGTTACTTTTTCAGCATGAGCTGCCATGGTGAGCCCCTGCATTTCTCCAAAGTCCTTGAAAGATGGGGTAAGCGTCAGTGAAACGCGGGAATCCCGTTCAATATTCTGTACCTTGGACGAGGCTTCATAAGACTGAAAATAAAGCATCAAACCCAGATTCCAGATGTCGACAACGTTGGCTTGCGGCCAACCATCGGCCCGTACTGTGGCGAGAGATATTTCACTTTGGCGCTCGTACATACCAAGTATCGTTCTGCGCAGCGCATCATTCAAAAACTGCGGGCTGGATGTTGGATTCCAATTGGCCATGATCTCGGACATTTCGGCCTTGAAATCTCTTTCTCTGAGGTTCTGTTTGGTCATAATTTTTTACCCTATTATGAATTATTTTATTGCTCCATCTTCGACCACGACGAAGTCGGCATGGCCGAACCCTTTCTCGAAATCTAAAATGGAGATCACGGTGGGCCGGATACGATATCGGATGGTATGGGGATCGGGGAAGACCGCATCGCCGTCATTATAGGTAATATCTGCCAGCTCCGGCATTTTTTCCAGCAAGAGTCGGTGGAATTCACTGGCCGTCTCCTCGTCTGTAACCTCTTCGGCATATCCCCCGATTGAGACACCGGAACCATTGGCTACATTCTCATAATACGGCCAGATGGCAAGGGAGACACGGTTGTCCCTGGCGATATTCTTTGCCTTTGATGTGGTTTTAAAGGTTTCAAAATAAACGTCCTCACCCATATTTACGAAGCCCACGGTGTTGACCTGGGGCCACCCGTCTTCACGAAGGGTGGAAATGGCCATATCCTTGCACGATTCGAGGATTTCGATCATCTTGGCCCGCAGTTCTTCGGTCATTTCTGTGGCACCGTTGCCGTAGATCCTTTTTTTGATCACGTCATCCATTTCATTTTCAGCCTGGGTTAATTTGGCGTTCAGCTCGCTCATGATGCTTTCCTTTTCATTCTCAGGATAATTTTTGTTCAGCACAGCTTTCTGTCTGATGCGTATCTATGCGGCCTCGTTCAGTATCTCCATTGCAATCCGGTAAGCCGTGTCGACGGCTGGAGCGCAGACGTTTTGGGGAATGTCGGAGTTCGCGTATTCTTCAAAATTTTCCGGTTTTGACAGATCGACCCCGGTCAATTCACGGCAGTTCATGGTGTTCATCTCTTTCTCGAAACGGCGGCGCAGTTCTTTTGCCAGGGGCATGGTTTGCAGAAATTCCTGCACATTGGCGACAGGCCCCTTGATGAGCCCGATGGCCATCACAGCTCCGGAAACAGCACCGCAAACAGCGCCTGTTAAACCAATCCCACCGCCAAAGCACATGGCCATGTGAGGACTGATTTCATTTTCAATTTTAAATTCCTGGCTCACGGCCATGAGCACGGATTCTGCTCACGTGTATCCTTCACTCAGGAATCGGGTGGCTCGGTTTGGATCCATTGGTGTCTCCTTCCAATTTGGTTTTCGTAAACATTCACAGGGCATCACGCCCATGCGTGACAGCGTTCCCGGGCATTTGGAGTACGATATGGTACGTCTGCATTCCCGGCGCCGCCATCTACGGCACCCTGTAAACGCTTACCTTAAGAGGGTTTTGGAATTCATTGAACATCACCCTGTGGCCAGATACGTTTTGCCAGTTGCGCTAACCAGCATCTTGGACACAGCGTCAATTTTTCGCGGAAATTATCAGTTGTCTTTCTCTGACAGAAGTGGCATATACGGCATTAAAATGTTCGAATGCGTCAATTTGGAGGAATATGAGAAAAATCACGATATTTTTGCATGACAATGTCATGCTGTCATCTCTCGCCATCCCGCTGGATGTTTTCAATGCCGCCGGTGTTTTCTGGAATATGCTCAATGAAAAAGCGCCCACGCCGTTTTTCGATGTCAAAACCGCCTCCTTCGACGGCCAACCGGTAAAGACCTATTTCGGGCATGAATTGAAACCGGACGCGTCCATTCAGGATTCGGCGGACAGTGACACCATCATTATTCCGCCGTCCGATGCAGACGAAACGTTAGCACCTGACGTCCTTTCCTGGCTCATGCAATCCCATGAAAAAGGTGCGCATATCGCCAGTTTCTGCCTGGGCACCTTCCTGCTGGCGCAAACCGGCCTTCTGGACAACAAAAGCGCAACGACGCACTGGGGATATCTAAACCGGTTCCGGAAACAATATCCCAGGGTCAACGTAAAACCGCACAAACTCATAACCGATGAGGGGGATCTTTTTACGGCCGGGGGGGCCAATGCCGGGGGCGACCTGGCTTTGTATCTCATTGCAAAATACGCCGGCAAGGAAGCCGCTTTTCAGACGGCAAGAATCATGGTGATGGATATGGACAGGAAATCCCAGTCTCCGTATTTGTTGCTACGGTTTGAAAAGGCCCATGGGGACCAGGATGTATTGAACATTCAGAACTGGCTGGAAAAAAACTTCCATGATGAGATCAAAGTGAACCTGCTTGCCGACAAAGCAGGGATGAGCCGGCGGACATTTGAACGGCGGTTCAAGAATGCCACCGGTGATTCACCCCTGCGGTACCTTCAGCGGATCAGAATTGAAAATGCCAAGCAGCTCCTTGAAAAAGGCGGAAAAACATTTGATGAGATCACCTACATGGTGGGCTATGAAGACAGCAGCACTTTCAGCAGGATTTTCAAGAAAACCACCGGGCTGTCCCCCAATTTATATAGAAAGAAGTACAGTTTTGCTGCCTGAGAAAATGATCTATTGACACAACGACCTTTCCGATCTGCTCCTTGGCCCAGCCGACGAGGTCCTCCTCACTCAGGTTTTCCCCCTTCAGAATTAGTTGCCTGCCCAAACCTTGTTGGTGTTACAGTGACCGGGCCACGGCCTGGAATCCCCGATGCCGGCCCATTCCTTGGCGATACCCATACGGTAGTCCAGATCGTAAAGGGAGCGGACCAGGATCTTGCCGGTGTGGGGGGAGCCCGAGGCGTTGACGCCCCAGCCCATGTAATAACCGGTGAACTCCGTGGCGGCCAGTTCCCGGCACAGGTAAAGCGCGCGTATCCTCTCCTCGGATGAGTATTTGTCATTGCCGGCCAGGGTAAAATCCAGCAGCTTTTTCAGCCGGGGATCCCGATAGTCCTTTTCCGTGGGCATGGTCACGATGGCGCCGCCACCGATGTCGTGAAGCATCTGGATGTGCTCGCCGGTCAGGTCCTTGATGTAGTTGAGCCCGGCGTTGACCTTGAGGGGATCGGGCATGAAGACCCCGCTGGGATGCAGCTTACCGGCGGCCCCCGCTCCGAAGGCGCAGGCCTGGGCGACCTCGGCCATCTGGGCGCAGTGGGTCAGTTTGTCCTGGATGTGGGATTTGCCCAGAACACCGTTGACGTCGGCCACCAGGGCGGCGATGCCGGCCACCAGGTCGCTGTGCCCGGCCAGGCAGCTGCACTTGCTCTGGCGCTGAATGGTGCCGAAATAATGGGGATACAATCCGGCCATATCATACTCGCCGCAGAGGAAGACCTGCTCCCAGGGAACGAAGACGTCTTCGAAAAAGGTGGTCCCCTCCACAACGCCGAAGGCGTTGCTCATGGGGCACTGCATGGGCAAATCAATGTGGTCCGCATTGGGTGACGGTTTGGCGATCTGGCTGATGCCCGGTGTGTCGGTGCGGATCCAGAATGAAACGGCAAAATCCTTGTCCTCCTCGGTCATGGCCCGACACGGCATGATGGTCATGATCGGACAGCAGGGGCCGTAGGACGTGTGTACTTTGCATCCGCTGACGGTGATTCCTTTGGCGTCCTTTTTCACCACCCGAACGCCCGGGTAATTCTTCTGTTGGGCCGGCCGGACACTCCGGTCCCCTTTGGCGTCCATTTTGGCAAGGGAGGAATCCCAGTCGTTTTTCTGGGACAACTCGACGTAGCGTTTGAGCCGCTGGTGATATTCCGTGCCGTATTTCCGGTCGGTCTCCCAGGTGGCGACCCAGACCAGGGAGATGACGTTGGTGCCGCACCAGGCGCAGATACGGCGGTTGGCGATGTCCCGGGTCAGGTCCAGCTTGAGCAACGAATCCTGCATGGTGGTCTGGACATGGTTGGTAATACGCCGGATCGGCTCGTTTACCTGGGGAGACTGGACGATGGCGACATCCTTGTGGGCTTCTTCGAAAACGAAATCATGGTTCATGGCCAGGATTTTTTGGGTGGATTCGAACCGGGGGTCCTCCCAGATGTTGTCTACTTTCTCGCCGTTCATGTAGACGTTGGGTCGGGTTGCCTTCAATTCCTCCAGGTATTGCTTGCCGGTTTTAGTCGCCATTGCACGTCTCCTTTCTTATGAGTGCCATCCATGCGTCGACAATTTGCCTGTTGCCTAGTGTCCGTCCAGAGCTCAACATTTTATCCTCATGATGTTTATCATCATGAATGAAAGGACCAGTGAATGGTATCGGCACGCGGCTGAAATTTTTGTCGTCAAACGGGAAGGCTTTTGTAAGAATCTGGATGACAAGAACCTTGTTTCCACTTGAGGGGTATGGTAGGCAAGTGCCATGGACCCATCACGACAAAAGTTCGCCGCTGTTCTTTTCGATGCCCTGGACGAAGCGGCCCAGAGCATTTTCTACGTGATCCAGGACGGGCATTTCGTCTACGGCAACAAGAGCGGATGCCGGATCACCGGCCTGGATCCTGTCAAGGACGTTCAAGGCAAACCAGCCCTGACCTACGTTCATCCGGACGACAAACCATTGCTTATCCGCATGACCCGCCGGGCCATGCAGGGCGAACGCATCGAGCCGTTCGAGTGGCGCCTGCACACCGTGGACGGCGGGATCGTCTGGGTGATGGGACTGCTGATGAAGATCGAGTTCGAGGGAAGGCCGGCCCTGCTGGGCAACTATATCGATATCACCCCGGTCAAACAGACCCGCCAGGAACTGCGGCGCACCTCGGCAAAACTGGAAGAGATGGCCATCGACCTGGAGTCGATCCGCCAGGAAGAGCGGGCCCAGATCGGCTGGGAACTCAAGGAAAACCTGGGGCAAACCCTGGCGGCCCTGCGGGAGGACATCGCCGCCGAGGCAGACGATGCGGACAAAAACGACCGGGGCCGGGAGCGGCGGGTTCACAAGGTGGATGCGGCCCTGGACACGATCGCACGGATCAGCGCTCATCTTGTGCCCCCGGAGCCGCCCCATCATGACCTGATCGAGGCGATCCGCCGGTATGCCACGGAATTCAGGGACAAAACAGGAACCGTCCTGAAGCTGGCATCCACAAAAGGCGGGTTAGATCTGACCAGAAAACAGGGCCAGGACATGTTCCACCTCTTCCAGGAAATGGTCAAAACCTTAGCCGCCTTGGGACGCTTTCCGGCCATGGCGGTTCGGCTTAGACAAAACCGGCAGCAGTTCGAACTGGGGGTGTCCGGCAAAGCCGAAGCGCTGGAACCGGATCTGGATCTCGGCGGACCGACCGATCCCTTTGCCCCCCTGTCCGAGCGCATCAAGGTGAGAAAGGGCCGCCTGGAGGTCCGCCAAAAAGGAACCCGGATCGATCTGACCGCCCTATGCGATCCAGGCGTCGGCTCGAGCGCCCACGCGACCCGCATCCTGTTCGCCGGCGCCCAGCCGATTCTGATGGAGGGGATAAGCCGAATGCTTTCCGGCCTGCCGGATCTCTTCATCTCCGATCAGGCCGCAACCTTCCTGGAACTGATGGAAAAGATACGATCCCCTGAGGTGGACATGGTATTGTTGGACACCCTCATCCTGGGCGACCGTACAACGGACAACCTGAAAAAGTTGAAAGAAGCCGCCCCGCATCTGCCGATCCTTGTGTTTCACACCACGGGGGATGACGACGATCTGGCCATCCGGATGCTCCGCCGGGGCGCCTCGGGCTATCTCTCCCGTTCCAGCAGCACCAACGAATTGATCGCCGCCATCCACAAGGTGGCCGGCGGAAGAAAACACATCAGCAACCGCATCGCCGAAAAACTGGCTTTCGAAGTGGATCTCTACGCCCCCAAACCCTTTCACCACAGGCTCTCGGACCGCGAACGCCAGGTGATGTTCATGATCGCCGAAGGCCAGACCATGCGGGAAATCGCCGAAGTTCTCAACCTCAGCTACAAAACCATCGCCACCTACCGAACCCGAATCTTCGAGAAAATGAACATGCATACGGACAATGAAATTGTCCGCTACGTGGTATCCAAAGGTTTGATTTAAAAAAAACATTTCATGAAATATTCAGGTTAATCGCTTTGGGGCAGTAACCGGGCCAAGCATTTTCGGCCGGGCGCCTCTTGCCCTCCCTGCGAATATCCCTGTATTTTCTGACGTAGTTCGCGAACGAAACGTTTCCATCAGAGCTGCGAGTTCTATTCGACTGCTTGATAGAAAAAGCCTTGCCTGCTGATGCCATTTGGACTTTTATCAACCGGGTGGCCAGGCCCCTTGTCAATAGGCCGGCGTTCGGGAGATAAACGCTATATCATAAAAATGCCCTACTCGGTTCACCGAGTAGGGCTCTCCTGTAATTCATCTGCTTTAACAGCGGTCTGTATAGACAAACCTTTGTTGCTGTAGGTTAATTACAGATAATCTCTGACTATCAATTTCCCTTTATATTCGGGACAGCTGCCCATTAATAGCAGCTATACAATATCAGACATTTTGCAGATCTGTCAGCGTTATTGAAACTGCCATTAGCGCAGTCCCGCATCACAATCTCCATCAAAGACCAGAAGCGCCCTAGCGCGGGCTTCTTCCAGGACAGTCTTCAAGGGTACCTTTTGATCGACGGCAGCGCGCTTGCATTCTTCATATTCCGGCATCACATTGACCAGCTCATTGTTTTGGGTTGCGGTTTTGCAAGAGATCTCGCCGAAGCGCGTTTTTACTCTCATGAAATCGCGCTCCAAGGTAAATCTGTTTTCCAGCCGCCAGCGCAGACCGATGGTGGTGGTTTCACGAAAAAGCAATTCGGCGAGGGATGTCACCCGCTCGGGCCTGCAGAGAATGGTAACCTTCGTTCCTCTTCGGTTTTTCTTCATCTGTACCGTTGTACAAAAAATGTCCAGAGCTCCCATTTGAAGCACTCTTTCGATGAGATAGTCATAAATCTGAGGATTCATATCATCGATGGTCGCCTCGATGGCGGCCGTTTGCTCTACCGCAAACGTATTACCGGGTGGGGGGGGCTCACCAATAAAAACCCGCATCATGTTGGTAATGGGTCGATCGGCCGTCCCCGCACCATTGCCAATATGATCGACCGTCATAGGCGGTAGAGGTCCGAAATCATGTGCCATGGCGGTTAAAATTGCGGCACCGGTTGGGGTTAGCAGTTCTCCCTGGACACCGGTGGCATAAACCGGTTTGCCCCGGACAAGTTCGGCCGTTACCGGGGCTGGCACCGGCAAAGTGACATGGGCGCATTCCACAGTGCCAGTGCCCACATTCAGTGGTGAACAGGTAATGGTACCGACACCCAACGTATGGAGGCCGATGACACTGCCAACCACATCGATGACGGCATTCATTGCATCTGTTTCATGGAAGTGAATTCTTTCCGGGGACGTATTGTGAACCTTGGCCTTGGCTTCGGCCAAGCGCATGAATATCCGGATGCTGTCTTTTTTTATGGCCGCTGCCAGGGTACTTTTTTCAATTATCGATAGGATTTCTGACAGCTGGTGATGATGGTGCTGGTGGCTCAGCGCCACATGCACTATAGCCTGGCTGCAACTGATCCCGTTTTTGACCCTAGCGGTTTTGGTAACATCGTAATGCGACAGCCTCAGTTTGCCCAATTCCTGCTTTAAATGCTTCAAAGACAGGCCGGCATCCAATAAAGCCCCTAAAATCATGTCGCCGCTGGCCCCTGCAAAACAATCAAAATAGGCAATTTTCATAGTAATTCCATTATTTTTGAGCGTTATGACCTTTTCTCTGGAGATGCTTTCTTCTCCGCTTGCCGGTTGTGAAATCAGGGTCGTCTTTGTTTTAAATTCAGAAGAAAACAGAGTGCCTTCACCGATAAGTCAGCAAAGCCTCATCGCCTGCCATTTCAAGATGTGTAATATCGTTAAATCCTGCCAGGGCGATTTTATCTCCTTTATATTCCATGCGCGTTACAGATGCGTTCATCACTTGCCATGACAATGCCATGGTTTTCTCGTCCGATATATTCAGTGCCTGCCGAATGGCAAGTGCCACCGGTCCTCCGGATGTGAATACGGCAACCCTGCTTCCGCTTCCATGTTTTTTACCAAGGTCGTCGACACCCTCTGCAACGCGCTTTGTGAAATCCTTCCACCGTGGCCCCCCGTCCTCTTCGTATTTTCCCGATACCCAGCTAAACATAAGTCGGGAAAAAACCTTTTGAAAAATCTTCGGATCCGTTCGGATGCGGTCCATTTGGTTTTCAAGGGTGGGGTCTTCTCTTATCAGACGCGGCAGATATGCATTCCAGACAGCAGTGGCATCGCACTCATTAAATGCGCTGGATATCTTCGGCGTAGGGATATCGCGTCCGAATTTTTCGTAGCAGTCGATGACGGTTTCAGCCGTCTGCCGTTGGCGGTCAAGGGTACCATGGTAGATTGTGTCAAACGTCAGGCCTATCCTCACCCAATGCTCACCGAGATGTCTGGCCTGTCGGAACCCGATGGCGGAAAGTTGATCATAGTTTTCTTCATTGAATGATGCCTGGCCATGCCTGATGAAATAAAAGATACCCATACCTTACCGCCAAAAATCAAAAATTTTATGATGCGTTTCAGAATTCCTCAACGTGATCATCAATCGTCCAAAATTAAACGATTGAGGCTCCCCCGAATGTATCCTTGCAGATCGACAGTCACATAATCGAAGCCAATGGATTTAAAATAAGTTGTCAGCGGATTGCGCACCTCGGCGGACGTCAAAATGCTGATTTCCTCAGGATCCACTTCCAACCGGGCAGTCGGACCGTGATGCCGCACGCGGATGTCTCCCATAAGGTTCAATCCGCGCAAATAGCGTTCGCCCGCTTCAACCTGTTTCAGCTTTTCAGCAGTAATCGTTTGGTGGTAGGCAATGCGTGAAGCCAGACAGGCCAGGGCCGGCTTATCCCATGTCGGCAGGCCGAACGACCGCGATAACTGACGAATTTCATCCTTGTTAAGGCCCACTTCACACAGGGGGCTGATGATGCCCTGTTCCCTGTTCGCCTGCATCCCGGGTCGATAGTCCCCGAGGTCGTCATGGTTGGCGCCATCCACCACCGTTTCGAACCCCCTGTCCCGGGCCCATTCCCGGATCAGGCGGAAACGCGCATTTTTGCAATGATAGCAACGGTTTTCGGGGTTTGCCACAAACAATGGATTGGCAAGCTCGTCACCGGTAATTTTAAGATGTTCGACCCCAATGGACTGGGCCAGGCGGACCGACTCCTCCTGTTCATTGCGCGGGAATAATTCGGATACGACGGTTACCGCCAGAAGGTTATCTCCCAGCACCTCCCTGGCGAGTTTCAGCAGCAGGGTACTGTCCACACCGCCGGAAAAGCACACGACCATCTTCTTCAAATCGGTTATTCGCGCTCTGAGCGCCTTCAATTTTTGCATTGCTGTCTTCTCCGGGACCTCCCAAAAAAGAAGAAATCTCCGCTGCCTGCCAAACCGTCGGCCCGGTTAACAGGGGAGACAATCGTTCTGGTCCAGCCAGTTCACGGCGTAGTAGAGGGAACTCACATGCATGGCCTGCATGAATTCCCTCCGTTGCAGCATCGCCAGGGCATCCGCCCAAGGCACCAGAACGGTTTCGATTTCTTCGGTATCGTCGAGTTGAGGGGGCTGCACCCACTCAAGATCACGGGCCAGAAAACAATAGGCCCGATTGTTGTGGTTGGACGGATTGGGGGAAACGATCCCGGTCTGGACGAAGGCGTCTCCCGCATAGCCGGTTTCTTCCAGCAACTCACGTCTGGCAGCGTCCTGGGGCGATTGGTCCTGGCTTTCGACCGTACCGCTGGGCAATTCAACCACTGTCTTTCCAAGCCCGTGCCGATACTGACGCACCAAAACAACATCTTTTTTCACCGTGATGCCGACCACATTGATCCAGTCCGGATATTCCAGGACATAATACGGCGCCACGATCCGCCCACCGGGCATGCGGCATCGATCGGAGCGGACCTTCAGCCACTTGTCATCAAAAACAATTTCCGATTTTTCAACTTCCCATTGCATGGCGATATTCCTATCTTTTTCAACCGGTCCTGTCCATACCGCTTTACGGTAGACATGGGCATACGAGGGCGGTATAACGCTCAAGTTCTTAGGACCGATGTGTTACCCCAGCCCGAATCGTGACGTATAATTCCCGTCACCAGGAGATCGGCAATGAAACTACTGATCAGCATTGCAGACACCAAGGAAATACCGGCCGCCCTGCAGGGCGGTGCGGATATCATCGATGTTAAAAACCCGGCCGAGGGAGCCCTTGGGGCCAATTTCCCTCATGTCATCCGTCAGGCGGTCGCGGCAACACCGCCCCCGATTCCCGTCAGTGCGGCCATCGGCGATGTGCCGAACCTTCCCGGAATGGTTTCACTGGCAGCCCTGGGGGCCGCCACCTGCGGCGTCCATTATGTCAAGGCCGGCCTGTATGGCGTGCGAACGGCAAACGATGCCGTCAAATTGCTTCGGGCCGTTTGCCAAGCCGTGCGTGCCCACGACGCCGGCATCCGGATCATTGCCACCGCCTACGCTGATGCCAGGCATTTCAATGCATTGCCGCCGCTGGAACTTCCACAAGTGGCCGCGGATGCCGGCGTTGACGGTTGCCTGCTGGACACGGCCGGCAAAGGCACCGGATCCCTGCTTACGAATCTGACCGAGAGCCAGCTTCTTTCCTTTGTATCCCAGTGCCGTGCAAACCAATTGTTGAGTGCGTTGGCCGGTTCCCTTCAGGCGGAAGATATCGACCGCATACGCCCGACAGGCACTGACATCGTTGGGTTTCGAACCGCCGCCTGCCGCGATGGCCACCGCCAGGGGATCATCGATCCCCAGCGTGTAAAACGCCTCAAAGCCCTGGTCGATCCAGACAAGTCCCCGTCGTCTGCCCTGTGGACAGCAGCATCTCAACCCGCTGGGGTTCCAGACCGTTGACGATCCATAACGGGAATGTCACCGTTTCCATCAGGCGGGCCAGATATGGGTCTACGCCGCCATTCGCGGCCAGTTGTTCCAGCCGGATGGCTTTTAACAACCGCCGGCGTTGATTTTCCAATCCGGGTGATGCGTCGTACAGGCCATCGACATCCTTCACCAGCACCAGCATGGCAGCCCTTAACTGACGTGCAAACCAGGCGGCAATCGCATCGGAGGTAACCGACCAGCTATGCGGCAGGGGATCTTGACGGCAGATCATTTCAAACGGGAGCCATACGGGAATAAGCCGCCCTGCCAAAGCCGTCCGGATTTCTTCAATGGTGTGTACCCTTCGGCTACCGGGCATTCGGTCGGCAATCAGGTAGCCATACTGGTTCATGGCCAAAATGGCCATCCAGTGGGCAGCCTCGTCGGAAAGGTGATGGTTACGGTCGGCCTGGCGAACCGCATCGGCAAAAGAACCGCCGCCGGGTACGATCAGCATGGAATGGCGGGCCGCCATTCCAGATAGGCGCGCACACAGGGCGTCAAGCCCTCCGGCCCGCATCATGCTGCCTCCGATCTTGATCACCGTGAGGCTTATGTCGCCATTTTCTCCCATTGCATTCCCATCAGCGCCGCCACAGCCAGGCATGGGAAAGCCTTGGCGGTCTCTCCCCCCACCTCCTCATCCAGTGCAATGACATGGAGGCCGGCCCGCCGACCGGTTTCCGCCGCCAGGAAATCCCCCGAACCGGCCGCCAGCAAAGGCCCTTGGTCACCGTCAGGTTGGGCGGACCGGACTTGCCACAAGGCATCGGTCATCACCTGCAATTGCTTTTCCGCGAGATATCCCGCCATCTTAACCAATTCATGGCCATCCAATTGCCGGGTATCGGCACATACCAGCCGTGCCAGGCGTTCCATCGCGGCGGCCGGCGATTTGGCACGCCCGTCAGGCGTGCCGCAAGTATAGTCTTCGGTTGTCAAACGGCCCAGGAGTAGATAAACATCTCCCATATTGCAAAAGTACTCGGCCGCCGTCCGACAGGGGCGCCCCTGCACCGGGACCCATGGGGCCACGGTGTTGGGGTTGGATCGCATCACGCCGGTATACACCAGTTCGCCGGACGCCAGCCGCTCGGTGTCGTTGTACCCGACGGCCGCCACATGCCCATTTCTGACCGGGATAATGTCGGTGGTCGTGCTGCCCACATCCATGAAGATGAAATCGGAACGCCGACGGGCCAGATACTGCACACTTGCCAACCAGTTGGTGGCCGCCAGATCGACCGGGTCGATGACCGCCTCCGGCAGGACCAGATTGGCGTTGACATCAATATAATAAATCGGAACATGGGGAAATGCCCGTGCAAGGGCATCCTGCACGAACCGCACCCCTTCCCGTTTGTTTCGAAACGCATCGGCAAGTTCTGCCGTCATGGTCACAGCCATGGCCGTAGGCGTTTCAAGTCCCAGCGCCGCCCCCATTTCGCGCAGCGTTTCCGTGAGCGCATCGTAGGCATTCCACATCTCAAATGTTTGGGTAACAACCGTTTGGTTAACAGCCTCTCCATGATGCCATTCAATGCAACACCCCTTCAAATTGGCGCCCCCTATATCCCAGCCAATAAAGCAGCAGTTGTCAGGCATTTATCAATTTCTCCTTGTTAAAAATAATCTTTTTGTCTAACGTCACAGGGGCTTGGATTTCACCTTTGCGGCACGCCCGCCATATGGCTTCCGCGAGGTTTACCGTGACGGCTTGGCGCAACCCGACGTAAGCGGTCGTAATCCGGGGATTGATCTCGATCACATACCATTTACCCCCGGACAGGACCATATCGACGCCCACCCAGCCCCTGAGACCCGGCACAATCGAAACCGCACGTCGGGCTGTTTCTGCGGCGGGATTCCCCTGGAGGCTTGTTTCGAGAATGCGCCCGCCCTGGTAGGCAAAAGAGGTTCCGATATGGATATGCTGCTCGTTCAGGCTCAGGGCGACGGCTTCTTCATGTGACACGAGCAGGGAAACACTAAAATGCCGGCCATCGAGGTAACGCTGCAAGAGGAAGCTGCGATCCTTCAATATGGCGTTTTGCATGGCCCGGGTAAGGCTCGAAGGATCTTTGACCAGACCGACCCCTTCGCTGCCGGCGCCGTCAATCGGTTTAATGACAAGGGGAAACCCGGCCTCCCCGGCCACCCTGTGGGCCGTTTCGGCATTGGCGCGCCAGGTGGATGGTGTCGGTATACCGGCATTCGTCAATACCCGGTGACATTCCCATTTATCGCCGGCAATATCCGCACCGTTTGACAGCGCCCCCAACAACGGCACCTCTGCTTGCTCGCAAAGCCTGCTCAGGGAGGATAGGATACCATCGTTCTCCGGGGCCACCAGCAGAACAAACCGGCTTTGGGCGATAAGGGCCGCCAGTGTATCCTGATACCCGACATGGTCGACCCGGACAACACGGTCTGCCGGGAGGCCGATATTTTGCAACCGGGCATCCAGCGTCGTCAGGGTGCGAAAGCGCCCCCAGCGGCGAAAATCCGACAGCAATGCCGTTAACATCGCCAGGCCTTCGCCGGCGATGTCCGGCGGTATGGTTGGTTCCTGACAACCACCGCCCGAAAAAAATTCATGTACCAGAACAGATGGAGAATTCCACCTCATGCGTATCATTCCAGTTCTCGACTTAATGAAAGGAAGCGTCGTCCATGGGATCAAGGGCGAACGCCACCGTTACCAGCCGGTGAAAAGCTGCCTGACCCCCAGTTCCGACCCCCTGGATGTCGCCCTGGCCCTGCAGACCGAAACCGATTGCCACGAGATGTATATTGCCGATTTGGACGCCCTCCAAAGCACCGGGGATCATTGCGGTCAGATCAGCCGGTTGGCCAGTCGATTGTCTGCGGAACTCTGGGTCGATATGGGCATTGCCAGTGCCGACGACGCACATAAATGTATCGCCTGCGGCACCGGCAAAATCATCCTGGGGTCAGAGACCCTGCCGGATCTGGCCGTACTCGAAGCAATTGAAACGGAAATTCCTGATCGGTGCAGGGTATTCAGTTTAGACATCGTCAACGGCCAGGTGTGGTCCCAGGCATCCTTTCTGAGGTTGCGCTCGCCCCTCGAAGCAATTGCGTTCATTGCCAGCCGTGGATGGACCAGCATCATTCTTCTGGCGTTGGATCATGTCGGCACCGGAGCCGGGCCGGATTGGCAGATGCTGGAAAAAGCCCGTAGCCATTTCCCCCGGCTGTCGCTTTTTGCCGGCGGCGGGGTCCACAATCAGGATGATATTGAAAGGCTTTCATCCCTTGCCATCGACGGTGCGCTGGTTGCCACGGCACTCCACCAGGGCTGGATCCAGGTTCACAAGATGACGGATGGGAAGTGACCGGATTCGACCGGACAACCAAACGAAAAGGGCGGCCGCGATAAGATCGGCCGTCGTACCTGGATTGAGACGGTGGGCGGCATCGCGCAGGCGGGCGTCAAAGGCTTTGATCGCGGCGCGCCCGGGTGGTGTCATAATGCCGCCGGCATCCAGAACCGTCCGGGCCTGCATGGATATCTTTTCGGCCACAGGCATGCCGTTTTTTCGGGCAATCAGGGTATCGGGAACCCGGGACAGTAATGTGAGAAAGGTCTGTACGACAGCATCATTCACGTTCAGTCCCTGATCTAACGATTGAACCAGGGCCGGATAGGTGATGTCAAATGTAATCTTGAAATCCGTTCCATACTCGCGGGCCACCGCGTCGCGATCCATAGCGGCCTGCATGGCCTCCAGAAGGGTAAGGGTGACGTCGGACTCCTCAACGTCATGCTGATCAACCCGCCCGAGTCCCCCGGGACACGCCAATCGAATGCCGGCATAGGCATGGCGGGCATCTCCGACATCCAGGGTTTGCAGAACATGGGCCACTGCGGGCTGAAGCCCCCCGGCATGTCCAATGCTTGCCGCCTTGGCCAACGGTGCCAGCAGTAGAATCATCCCCAGGTTGGTGTTCGTTTCCGTGCGCCGGCGGGTGGCCTGAACCGCATGAAGTACCGTTTCGCCAACGGATGCACGGTCAATATTCTTGAAAACCGGCCCGATGGCTTCGGCACTGGCCATGAAATCATCGAAGGTTGCATCGTGAAACGCGTGGTGGCGCGTCACGTTGCCGGGTTTGTCTGCACAAACCTCCAGGCGGCAGGCCGCTTGGCAGGCCCATGCGATCTTCTGGCAGGATAACGGATTCAAGAAGCCCCCAACAGTAGGTAATCGACCAGAGCATCCGCCGCATTGATACCGGTCGCCGCATAAAGGCCGCGCCAGGCCGGGATTCCATTGACTTCGATAAACCGGTATCCGCCGCCTTCCATCGGCAGTATATCGACGCCCGCATAGTCCGCCCCAAGCACTTTGGCCGCGCGGATGCTCAGTGCGCAAAGGGCTTCGTCCACTATGGCTTTTTCGCCCTTGGCGCCATTGGCGATATTGGTCTTCCACCCTTTCGAACGACGCGTCATGGCGGCCACGACCCGGCCACCGACAACAAAAACGCGCAAATCATGACAACCGTGGGGAATAAACTCCTGGAGACAGTAGATATAGCGTCCCAGCTCGAGTGCCCGGAAAACACGGTAGGCGGTATCGCGATCACTGACACGCACCATGCCCCGGCCTTCGGAGCCGAACAGGGGTTTGACGACGATATCTTCCCCGAGTTCGGAAAAACCCTCCATGGCGGTTTCGAAATGTTCCGTCACCAGGGTCTTCGGCACGGGCAGCCCCTCCCTTTCCAGCAGGGAGAGGGTATAGTATTTATCAACGGTTTTTTCGATAGCGCCCGGCGGATTTAAAATCCGGATGCCCTGATTTTCCATCGCATGCAAGGCATCCACACGATAAATGATTTGCTCCAGAGATCCACCGGGAATGGCCCTCACGAACAGGGCATCATAATCATCGAGCACTTCCCGTCCGATGCAGATCTGCGGTGAAGTCGACTGGCGGGCTGCCATGGCCGTTATCGGGAAACTGCCGGCTTTTATGCCGTGGCGTTCCAGCGCTTTCTGCAGGGATCTCTCATGCCAACCACCGCGTTGTCCTAAAATACCAACTTTCATGTTCTACCGCCAACCCGGACCCAGGGATTTACCCATCAACAAATTCAGGATGTCCGCCTGATAGTGGGACGATTCGCCTGTATCTGCCTTCCCGTCAAAAGAATTCAGCCCCCGCCTGACTAGGGCATCAGGATGGATGCAACCAGACGGTCATCGATCCGACCGGCACGATACGTCTTGCCGCTGGCCATATTGTTGATACTCACCTGGGCAGGACTGAACAGCAATGGATCGATTTTGTAGAAATCACCGTCATAGCGTTTGAACAAATCGTAAAAGGAAACCCCGTAGTCGCTGGATGCCGAAGACGGCAGGCGATCGATGACCGAGGTAATCGCATCGTCCTCGGTTCGCACCGTGTACCAGGCCTGGCCGCCATATAATACCGTATCATTCGTTCGACCGATGGCCTTCATATCTTTTTTGGCAATCGCCGCCAGCGGACAGGTTCCATACCCGGAAAGTATCGTATTGATGTCGAAACCAACTTCATGCATTTTGTGCAGGCCGGTTTCCACCACCCGGGCCGCCACCTGAATCGATCCGGCCAGGCTGGCCGTCGGCGCCGCCAGCAAATACACTTGATCGCTGGCGACACCGCACTTTTCCGCTACCCGTTCCGCCACCCGTTCATCGGGCAGTTTGCGACTCTCCAGCGCCAGTACGGCAATATCCGCCTGGTCCCGGTAGCCGATAGCGTCAAAAATGGCCTCCTTGGCGTAAAGCGCCCTGGCCGGACCGGACCCCATGGCAAAATAAGTATCCGCTTTCTCCTCGCCCTTCACTTTAAGGGCCCATCCGGCATATTGAGATCCCATGCAGGATACGGTCGGATGATCCACGGCCACACTTACACCGGGAAGCGTCTCCTCGCCGAAATTCAAATTGCAGAAATTAATCCGGGCCAGCCCTCCCAGGCAGACAGCCGCAAACAGTCGCCCGGCCTCTAAGCTGCCGGGCACGTTTATCCCGGTATCGATGACCGTCGCGCCGTTCTGCAATGATTTGACTTCGATCGACAAGGCCGTTGCATCTCCCATCATACGGCGAACTATGGTCATCGCCCTTTGATTCACGCTAATCATGGATTAGAATCTCCCCTTTGTTCAATGCGGTGACATCGCCGGAAAATCGCCGGAAAGACCCCTTCAGCAAATCGTCCGACACCGCAATGCCCCATTTGCGAATTTGTCTCAGATACACGCCGAGAAAACCGAATTGGGCGCGACACTGGTACTGATAGGTTGGCAACATGGGCGCTGTTTCACCCAACGCCACGATGGAACCCCGCTTGTTGCCGGCCCCCGCCCGGGCCCCCAGTTTCCCAAAAACGAACACCGACCCCGCAATCATACCGGCGCCCGTGCATTCTCCCGTATGGCCCTCGACAACAATAAGCCCGCGCCGCATCCGGGCACCGGTTTCATTGCCCACATCGCCATGGACGATAATCGTTCCACGATTGACGCCCCGGATTTCCCCGGGATAGGCCGCCCCCGTAAAATGCCCGGCATTACCCCGGATCCGGATCATCCCGCCCGTCATATGGGCGCCGGTCCAGTCCCGGGTGTTACCCTCAACGCATATCTCACCGCCCTTCATGTAGGCCCCGATATGCATGCCGCCGTCCCCCCTCAGGGTCAGGCGGCCGCGGGACATCCCCTGGCCGATGCGTTTGAAATGCGTCAAATCCCCTTCAACGGTAATCCGGTCTGAAGCCTCTCCGCTGACCGAAAAAATATCTCCCAGCATCTTTCGCCGCCGACCGCAGAAAACCGGAAGGGCCAGGATCTCGGATTGTTGACAACCGACAAAACAATCCGGACAGATGCTTTCGGCTTCGACGGGAAGCGTTATCGGTGCTTTCAGACGAAGCGTCACACCGTCATCATTGATAGAAACTGCTGTCGTTTTCTCCGAATTCAATTGACTGCCCAAGGCTCACTTCCTCCCGCAGTTTGCGGTTCATGCCATAATTTGTTTCAAATGGAACTGAAACTGTCCAAGCGTACCGCCATAGTTGCCTGCCGATATGCGGACCACCCCCGGTTGACAAGCTGCGGCAATGCCGTAGCGCATGGCCTCGGCAATGGCCCCTTCGGTGAGTCCGTCAATAACAATTTCCATTACACTGTTGACACCTTCCGGGAGAACGGATTCGACCTGTTGCCGGATGGTGGGACAGTAGGCCGTATTGGTCGAGGCGGTCATACCTTTGTAGATAGAACTCGTTTTACTGCCGCTCCTGACAATCCCGCCGGGAAAGGGCATAATGATGTCAGGGACCTGGCGCATGGCGGCAACCGCCTGTTCCGAGGCTTCCAGAGCGGCCGTCTGGCTTTCCGCCAGAATTAAAAAATTGCCGCCGCCCACGGATTTTTGCATGCCGAATTCTTCCTCGATCACGAACTCGCCGTCCATCACCGGTACACGCCAAAACCGACGCCCATCGATTAGTTTACTGCTCTGGAAACCGTCCCCGAAATAGCGCAGCTTGCCACCGACCGCCACCGTTTTTTCCGCTGCAAGACCATTAAAGCAAGCAGATGTCGGGGCGGTCATAATACACTGTCCGACACGAACCAGAAGAACGGGTGCGATACTTTTTTTGGATGTGGTAAAAAAAAGCACTTCGACCCCCGGACGGCCATCCGGCGTCTGATCCACCCCAAGAACCCGCCCGATCCCGGCCTCACACCCACACCCGATAATCGACGTTCCAAAACCCGTTGCGGCCTGTGCTGTTGTCATCGCCCATTGTTCGGTCGCTGCCGTGATGATCAGGCGACTTCCCCACATTTTAAAGGCTTCTGCAAAGGTGTCTTCTATTGTAACACCATTAATCTCCATCTTGCCTCCCCACCCGTGTCTCGCCTGCGCTCAACGAAGAACCATCAGGACCATCCGGTAACGTATCATCGTTCCCACCCACCAGGTATCCCCACCGCAGATCGTTATCCTGGCTGTAGCGCTTTTTCAGGCGCACCGCCAGATAAGCACGTTCCAATTCACGCCCCAGATAAAAGGCGTGGGCAGCATCCAGCGGCTCAATCTTCGGTAAAATGCCCCGGGGATGGGTGTCTTTGATGAAACAGTTGCTGTTAAACACATAAATATAGTTTTCATCCGTAAAGATGCGGTAATTCTTATCCTTCAATTCCTGCTGCATTGCCCGCAATTCCCCTTCACTGTAGAACTCAAAGGGGGGATCCTTGATCGTGATCAGTCGATCGTCGATCCGTTTGGGAACCGTCTGGCGTCTTTGGGCGTAAAACATCAGCTGCCGGGCCAGATCGAACTCCCGCACGGCATGGCGGGCCCAGGATATCACTTCGGTCGTGAGCACATAGTCGATGCCGAGCTCCGTCACAATCCCGGCCATGACCGCATTGATGCCGGTACTGTCGGCATCGGTCATCTCCGTCAAATTTCCGATGCCCATCATCATCTCGGCTTCCGGATGCCGCTGCCGAACCGTATGGTAACGCTGGAGGGAATCCGTAAACCCCAGCCCCAGTGGATTCAGGATTGGATCCAGGACATAGGATACGCCGGCTTTTTCAAGCTTGCGGGCATTTTCTTCCAGAGAACGAATACCTTGATCCGGATCCGGAATGGCAACCACCTTGCATCGCAAATGGGATGCCAGATCGATGTTGGTTGAGTTAATACTCAGGAGTAAATCGATCCCGGCCCGGTCGGCCAGACGAATGGTGTCCGGATCGAAGCTGTCCAGGCTGACATTGAAATCCCTCGATTTCAACTTGCGCACGATGCGGTCGACGCCCTCGAACGTCCCCATGGCGGGACCGCCCAGATCGATGATATCGGCACCGCTTCGCCGGTAGTATTCCGCCATTTCGATAACCGCTTCATCACTCATCTGGTAGGCTTCGGTAATTTCAGCAATGATCTTGACCCGGTATTGACCGTAGTCTTTCCGATCCTGCTCACCGCCGAAAAAAACCGGGAGATCTTTAAGGTCCTTGGGGCCACGGACGGCAAGGACCCCGCTCTGCGATTGAATTTCCGACAATCGCCCTTTACAGTCTCCGGGGATGACGATTTGCTTGCACCCTTCCGGAACGATCGGGGATACATGCCTGGCAATCCATGCCGTATTCATCAGCGCGGCTACCGAGATATTCAGAATCTCGATCCGATAGGTAAAACTCGGCGCCATGTTTTCAAGCACCGCCTGAAGAGCGTTTGCGGCAAGCTTACCGGTTATGAAAAGATATTCGGACAATGGCTAATATCGACTGACGGGCCGTTGCACGCCGGCACGGGGTACCCGTCCTGCTTGGTGACGGACTACTTTCGCAGCCAATCCTCCATGGTTGTCTGGTGAACGGCAGAGCCGGTGCTGTAAATCTCACTTCGAATTTCGCCGAACGTTCCATACCGCTCGGCAAACGCATTATGCTGGTGAATCCCTTCGAAGTTCTCCTGTTTGGCCATGACAAAAGCCGTTTCCGGCAAATCCGGATAAATCTCCACGACATTCTGCAGCATTTCGCGAACGACATCTTCAACAAATCGCGGATTCCGGTGCGCCTTGTTCACCACGAAAAATTCATCCGGCCGTTTCAGCAGTTCATAGGTTTCCGAGCTCATCGAAGCTTCGACGATGTGGACCAGGTGTTCCGCCCTGACGCGCTCGTCCGCACCGATCAGGAGTGTTCCCCGACCGCGTTGGTTATGGGAGACAACCGGCAGTAAATCAACAATGCGCTCCGCCTCGCTCTCACGGTAACCTTCATCCCGCAGTAGCCGAATCGAGTGATTCCTCACCATTTCCTGGGCGCAGGGGCAGGCGGTCATGCCCTGTGTTTCCACGCCGACGATATAGCGGGTCCGTTCGTTCGAACTGGCGGCAATGCCGATCAGCGTATACATCTCCTCCACGCGTTTACCGGTTACCGGGGTCCTCTTCACCATGGGCGATTGCGCCCGGATGTGCACTTCCGAGCAAACAGCGCCCTGGGTACGAACGACCTGCTGGGCCAGCCGGGCGGCAAGGGATTCAATATTCGGGGAGGGTTCAAGCGACAACTCCTCGGTCATGGTTTCAAGCACATCGGAAAAACGGGACATGTGAACGCCGCACTGGCTTGCATCCAAATCGGCAAACAAATCAATTCGGGCGGAAAATAACGCCTCCTGCCCCCCCTGGTTGATGCGGATATTCCGTTTCAGCCGGGTCACCCCGACGCGGCTGAGACTGACATGCACCGTCGGCTGGGAGGCCTGGATGTCGTTGTCGAGCCGAACTTTGAGGCTCCGGTCAACCTTCTCCACGCCGCGATGGTCGGACCGATTGAGCAAGACCTGGAGGGGTTTGTTCAATCCCGGATGAATTTCTGAAGCGGCGATCTCCACCAGGGGCTTTAAATAAAACGGGCTTTTATCGAGTCCCGGATAGGGAATGATAACACCACCGCCGTTGGATACGATCCCGTCATATAGAAGGATGTCGATGTTGATGGGGCGCGGTGCGTTTTTTTCCAATTGCCCGCGGCCCATGCGGCTCTCGATCCCCTTGACAAAACGGTCCAACTCGTCGAGCGTCAGCTCGGACTCGAGTTCGCATACCGCATTGAGGTAGCGCGGCTGGCTGGGGTCGCCAACGGCAGGGGATTCGTAGAACGATGAAACTTTGGATACCATCGATCGCGTCTGAATATACTGGATAGCCTGGAGAATATTATCCTGGGCATGCCCGAGGTTGGCGCCCAGCCCCAGGAAGATCTTGTGCAACTGTTTCACTGACCTTAAGGCTTGCATGCGACTTGCCTTCCGTTGGATAATTCTTTTTCACTGACAGCATAATGCTCGAAGGCAATGGTATAGTTGTCCTCGATATGCCGCCGAACCTCTTTTTCAATCGCGGTGTCATAGTCCGGCGAGACATAGACGGTCTGGCCCGGCCGCTCGCAGACGATTTGGCCGTCCCGGGCCACCAGGACGCCATCCTTGAAAACGTATCGGGGGCGAGCAAACATGGCCTCGCGATCTTCCATATCGGCATAAACGGTGATGTCGGCATCGGCGCCGACCCCCAGATGCCCCTTCCAGTCGAGACCGATGCGCTTCGCCGTCCCGGCCCTTGTAATGATCGCGATCTCGTACAACGAATACTCCCGGTCCAATTCCGGCAAAAGGGCGTTCTTGCGGGCCAGTTTGCTGATGCCCTCGAAGGCCTGCATGCGGAAATCACGGTCCATCAACATCCTGATGACCTGGGGATAGCAGGTAAACGGACCGCCGTTGGGATGATCCGTCGTGAGATAAACACGCCAGGGATCCTCGATCAGCAGGAACAGCTCCAGTCCCACCAGCCATTGAACAGCATTGAAGGGATTCGATTTGCGATAGACGCAAGGCGTGACCCCGCCGCCGGTTTCCGCCTCGACATCATCGTTGAACCATTTGTTGCCGGTCAAGGCATGCAGGCGGTATTGAACCGGACCGTCGGCCGTCATCGTCGTGGTGTCGCCAAAAACAACCTGGCCCACGTCCACGGTGATGTTTGGGTTAGCGTTGACGACCCGGGCCGTGACTTCGGCCGCCGAACGGACCGGTTTTCCCATTTCGCCGCCGTAACTCATGAACTGCAGATGGGTGAAATGGGCCTCGCGTCCCGTCATGGCTATCAGGGTTTCCGCCGTTATATCCGCATTCCCGTTCAACCCCAGGTTGAGGCCGTGGATGTGGGGCACATGGGGCAGCCCCAGCTCATCATTGATCCAGCTCAGGGTTTCAAGAATTCGACGGGGGGTAACGTCAAACCCGATGACCTTGTCGTCCAGATCGGTGACATTTTGCTTGTACTTGAAATTCTCGACCCCCCCGGGGTTGACGATCTTGATGCCAAAACCTTTGGTGGCACCCAGCAGCCAGGCCACATAATCCCGGGCTTTCTCTTTTTCGTTCCGCCGGATGCAATCCATGATAAAATGGTTGTTGCCCATGAGGATATAGCCGCCCTTGTCCAAAATCGGAATATCCTCAAATTCCTCGTGGGTGTGGCGGGCCATCAAGGGCGGCGAGGCCCCTTCCATAACCGTCGTATACCCCATCTCGACATAGTCGTAGGCCGTCTTGAAGGTGGACGCCACCGACCGTCCGGTCCCCGACCGGGTATATACACGGGGCGACTGCGACAGCTCTCGGCTGGGGCGCTCATGGCCCCTGGAATCGTCAGGCCGCATCTTGCGGCCGGCATTGACCTTGCCGCCGGCGATATGGCTGTGGATATCCACCCCGCCGGGCATCACGACCATACCGTCAGCATCGATGATATCCGCAGCGGAACGGTCCACCTCCGCCGGCGATACGATCCGGCCGTCTTTAACCCAGATATCGCGGACCTTGCCGTCTATTCCGTTGCAGGGGTCGTACACTCGTCCATTAATAATGCCGATCATGTTTGCATCGCCTCCATGATATCTTGCAGAATGTCCTGGTCCGTGGGACGCCCGGATGCAACGACGGCTTGCGCATGAATCGAAATGTTGTCCATCCGGTAAAACGTGCCGGAGGCATCGATCCCCGCACAAGCGGTTGGCAGAAAAATCTCGGCCGTCCGAGCGGTTAAATTTTCCTCGGGATCCAGAACAATTGTCGGTATGGTTTCCAGGTAAGCGGCTGCTTTCCGGGGAAAATGGGCCGCCGGATCTGAAGCAATAATGAGCGCAGCATCGGCCTCCTTGCGGGCCAACACATCCACAGCGGTGAATTCGCCGGGCCCGTAGACCGGGTACCCCTTGGCGAAACTGACCGCAAACGGATAACCGGTTTGCCAGGTCATAACCTGATCGGCGCCGGCCACATTGGAATGCCCTCGCATCGGTACCACCGAGAAACGGGTCTGACTGTTCAGGTCGGCCACCAGCGCAAACAACTCCCGGACGTTGAGATCCCGCCCTCTTGTCATGGTGAGCCCCATCCCCATGCAGACCGCCCCGAAACGACAGGTCTTCATGGCGTGGGCCAGTTCCGTCAGTTGCGTCAACGGAACGCCGCCGATCTGCTCGGCCTCGATGCGGTATCCTTTCAGCATCGCCCGCAGGGTTGTCAGCACTTCGTAGTCGCTGCCCGGATCGATCTGGATAAAGTGGTCGACCATGCGCGAGGTTTTGGTGGGACGGACATCGACCCCCCACACGGTACGGTCCTTGCGCCCTTCAGGCACCAAGCGCCCTTTGGGTGTCAAGGAATAACGTGAAAAGTGGCGCATATGGGCTTCCGCGGGATTGCATCCCCAAAAAATAACGAGGTCCGCGCGGTTGGCAACCTCGCCCAGCGTGCAGGTCGCCTCGCCAAGAGCCTGCATGGCCAGCCCCGTAGGACCGTGACAGACGGATGAGGTGGTATCGATCATCGCCCCGATGCGATCCGCCAAGGCGACCGTCTTTTTCTGGGCTTCGGTTGACGTGGAACTCAACCCGTAGATCAGGGGGCTTTCGGCATCATCGAGAATGCGGGCGCACGCTTTCACCGCCTGCTTCCAGGAAACCGCCTTTCCGGCAACCCGCGGTTTGCGGGGCGTGGGATCATAATCCATAAACATTCCGCGCCCGTTGGCACAAGCACGCTTGGCCTTGACAATCCGGTCGTTCTCGATCTCCACACGAATGTCGTCGCACAAACACCCGCAAAATGTACAAACGGCATTTTCAACGGTTGTCGTCATATTGTCTCGACCTCCACCTTCTGCCCCTTGTAGGATGGCATTCCTTTGCCCTGGGTGTCGGTGCCTATCAGCCGGTTCGCCTCCGGCCCCATGGGGATAAAAAGCATGCCGTCGGGAAGATTGGCCATGAACACCGGCATCTCCACCCGGCCGCTATCGTTTACAATCCTTACGCATTGACCTTCCGACAATCCCAGCCGCTCCATGTCAGGACCGCTCATTTCAGCGCGAACAACAGCCTGCCGGTAGGTTTCGCTGTGTTTGCCCTTGTGCATGCCTATCGCCTGTTTGCTGGTGCGCCCGGTAATCAATATGAATTGGTTCAGCAAGGTTCACGTCCCTCCAGTTTATCGCCGGCATCCATTCGAACGGCATCCGCCGCCGTCTGGAGTCGGTGCAAACAACTTTTTCGGCTGTCTCCCCATGCGAAAACAGAACAAATCGGCGCCCCCGCCGCGACCCGGTCACCGGGAAAGGGGATGTCACGCCGCTGGCGGTCAATCCATCCATCCGTCTGCTGGATCGTCAGGTTCCTTCGGGCAAAAACAATTCCTTTGGCAGAATAGGCCTTGGGACGATGAAGGGTGGGCGATACGGTCGGTAGGACACCGTCCGCACCCGCGATATGGAGAGAAAAGATATTAATGTTGCAGGCCTGCTCCAGCAGTTCCATAGCCGCCGTGTAGCGTGGATTGACTTCTAAAAAATAGACGGGCTTTTCAGCCGACATTCGATCCACCATGAAATCAATGCCGTTAACACCGCGCAGGCCAAATCGCTTTACAAAAGAAGAAACCATTGTTTCAAGATATCGCCGCAGGGGGCCGCCATCATGCGCATCCATCGAAACCAGGTTACCGCACCAGCGGTAGGGGGCATCGCAAAAATGGGGCCGCCCGATCAACTGCTCCGTAACCCCCAGGATGCGACTTTTCTTTCCGTCCGCCACGAAAAGGATCGAGGCCGGCTGCCCGTCCACCGCTTCCTGAAGAATATGGCCTTCCTGAAGGGACTTCCCTTGCCACGGGCGGATACCATGGCCGCCACCGCTATGCTCGGATTTCACCAGCCATTTGGTATCACCGCCGGCGAGGTTTTCCTCTCCCGGGAGGAGCGTCCTCGGAGTCCGTATACGGTTCTCGGCACAAAACCGGCGCAGAATCCCCCAACTACGGACCGCCTGGAGGCTTTGCGGTGAATTGCCCAGCACGTTGCCGTTTCGATCGAAGGCCGCGACCACCTCGGGATAATTTTCCAGATTCGAGGTATAAACAACCGACTGATAATCGATCTTACGGCTGGCGAGCAATAGATTGGCCGGGCTGAAATCGAGCCCCCAGTCACGTTTCAGAGAATAACCGGGGGCTCCCCCGGGCTTATCCCGGTCGCCAAAATAATCCAGAGCCACCACACGATGATTGCCGGCCACAGCAGAATCCGCCAGAGCCCGCGTGCTGATGCCGATAAGCAGTGTTCGCCTATTGGCCGATCTCTTTTTTGGCCGTTGCAAAAATTTCCTCGGCTTCCAGCGCAAGATCGTTGCGCTCGAAGAGCCGCGCCACGCAGGCACGGTGAATTTTCATCTTCAAACCGCCGATGCCGAGCGCGCCGAAAATGATCTTGCCGTGCTTTTCCTTGCCATTCCAATTGGGTTTTATGCCCTCAATCCCGGTAGGCGGCACCGCATTGACATCGGCCAGCACCTTAAGGCTGGCATGCTCTGTCCAGACGGCTTGAGGCACCAACAACACACCGGCAGCCCCTGCGCAAAGCACGCCGTAGGCATCTTCCAGAATGGCGGCATTGGCATCCGCATCCGGGGCCGCCATCGGAGTGACTTCCTTATCAAACCGTTTTTTAATGGAAGCACAGGCCGCTTCCGCCCTGTCCAGACGGCGGGAGGTCAGGCATACCTGGGCGCCCTCCTGCGCCAGCATGGCCGCCGCACGAAGTCCCACCGGACCGGTACCGGACAGAACCGCAATTTTCTTCCCGGTCACATCGCCCACCGAAAGGATCTTGGCCACCGCGGCGGCAGCGGTCGTATTGCAGCCGTTGGAATCCAGCATCACCGATACGCTGACCGGACCGAAAAATGATTTTTTGGCCTTCTTAAACATGGCCTCGCCCACGGCGACATCCGATCCGCCGACAAAGACCGCAGAATTTTTCAAGTCTTCTCCACCACGGGTAAACATGGCGCCATAAACCAGATTCTGTACGTCGTCCGGTTGAATGCCCCCATATTGCAGAATCCGGTCCACGCCGGCATCATAGGCTGTCACTGCATCAAACACGCTGGCAAATTTATCACTGTCCAACTGCACCAGTATCTTTTTCATGACTTCTGATCTCCCCTGTAGATGGCCTCGATGTCCCCGAGCGATCGGTCGGCGCAGGCCAGAGCAGCCTGCTCCGCCAATCCCTTCAATGCGGTAAACGCCAGGGTCTCATGGAGGCCGTCTTCCCTGATGAATTTCAGGGAAGACTGAATATCTTCATAGTCTGCTTTCGCGGAAACCGTCTCTCCGTTGGCATTGATGACCTTTTTCACCCGAACGTCCAGCCGTCGATCGATGTCGGAACCCGCAACGCGCAGCCGAACCATTTCAATCCTATACTGGAAGGCAATATGGCGCGTTTCGAGGATCCGCATCCCGATGGTGCCCAGTTCCCGGGCCAAATAGGCGCCCAGAACGTCGATCAAATCCTCCCGGGTGTCGACGTAAAACAGGTATTCCGGGCGCCCCTTCTTGGTGATGGCCGGCACGACGTGAACACTTTCCGCACCGATGGCCATCAATTCGTCAATCACATGGGCAATCGTCTCGCCCGACACATCATCGACATTGACCATCAACAGCATATTCGACCATCACTCTTGGCTGTGGTGGCGGGCCGGCCACAAGGCCGTGCCCCCCACCGGTTTATCTATCATCTTGCCAGTTTCAACCGTGCAATCGCACGGGCTTACAGATCCTTGAGCAAGCGTTGGGCCAGTTGGGCCGTCTCAAGCGCTTTTTCTTTGGCGCCGGGGATGGCACGGGTCAATTCCGCGCCCTTGGTGGCGTACTTGGCCGCATCCTTCACGGACAGTTTTCCCATCGCCGCCGCCATGGTCGCCGGCACGATGATGTTGATGGCGCAGGCGCCCACATACATGAGTTCCTGGACAACTGCCGAAGCCACTGTGATGGGCAGGGAAAGCTCCGCCTTTTTATTCAGGACCGCGTCGGGAACGACTTTATGGGCCAGCCCCTCGAACACGACTTTCTCTCCGTCCACCGTCACCTCGGCATCTATGTCGGCATCAAAGCCCCAGAACTTCTTGGCGAACTTATGATTCCGCCGGGCGCCACCGGTGAGTTTGGTAAACTTGATGGTAATGGTTTTGCCAAAGAAACCGCTGAGGATATTGCCGGCGTCTTTTTCGACCCGGGCCTGGCGTTCCAAGTCGAGGGCCAGGCAGATGTCCTTCAGGTCTTTGCCGGCGTTGAGATCGTCATAGGTGCGTTGGGCTCTCTGGACAATGGCATTGGTCCGAACACCCTCGGTGGCCTTGATGATGGTTTCGGACACCGGGCCGCGCCGCAGTTGCTCGGACTTCCGCGCCACGGTATTGGTGGCAAACGCCGCCAATTCGCCGTCCATCCATTGGGTCGCCTTCATTTCCCTGATGACGTCCGCAGAAGCCTCGATGTCGCCGCCGTTTTCCAGCAGCAGGTTCATGGCCACCACGCCATCGGCACACAAATGGGCCAACGGAGGGCTGACGGGGCCTGCGCCAAAACCGGCACCGATCATGGGCCCCTCGGCAAACGCGGCCAGGATTTCATTGAAGGTCATCATGCCGACCACCGTGGGCGCGCCGACATCTTTCAGAATCATGCCCAGGTCCCCGACCAGTTGTGCGGTGTCATACTCTTTGTTCGTACCGCGCAAATGGAGTTTTTCAGGCAGACCCGCCGCTTCGGCGGCTCCCTTACCGGCCAGATAACCGGTCCCCTGCATAAAAAACTCGCCGTGTTCTTCACCGATCATGCCGTCGGGGTTGAGAACCTCCAACGCCGCGGCCGCGCCCAGTGTGGCACACATGATGGGGCTGGGCAGAATGCCGGCGCCGCGATAGGCCTTAATCATTCCTTCCACCGCGACTTTGGCCCCTTTCATGCACATATCGACATACACCATATCTTCACCAAGAACGCTGTGTCCGTAGATCGCACCACCGGCCACAAAGGCCGGTACATCCATGCCGTCCACCCGCACTACCTCGCCCTTGGCCATGGCATCATAAAGGGCCTGAACTGCAGCGAATCCGGAAATCTTGAATGTGGTTTTACTTGTCGGCACAGCCTGCACGCCGGCCCGCTCGGCACCGGCTTTCATACGCGCCATGGCACCCAGTTTACGGTTGCCCGCAGGCACACCCGCGCGTGACCCCGTCCCGGCGATATTAAGCAGCACGGCCGCAATCAGAGCCGCATTGGCCGGTGCCGCACCGCCCTCCATCGCCGCCTTGATACCGCAGTCCATCACATAATCCAATTCCAGATCCACCATGTTTTCGTCATTGATGCTCGTACGACGACCCCGCAACATTTCAACGGCCATGGCGTTTTCCGCCGCCATGGCGGCCAGGTTCAACATGCCATGGCCCTTGGTCAGTGCTTCGATTTTATCCGCCGTGGAATACTCCACGTTGGACGTGACGGCCGTCAAAGTCGCAATCATCTCTTTTTGCATTTTTCACCCTCCCCTGTTTGCAGGTTTTTTATAAAACCCGTGTTGATTCATACGGCACAACCGCGTGCCGAAATCGAGCCGTTCCCATTCACGTCGTTTCCGGGGGCATTACCTCTCCACCCGTTGCCTCCTGCATTCAACCAAACGGTTGCCCATGCCAGATGAACCGAATGAAGCGGCCGGTTTTCTGAAATGGCGCCCATTGGCTGCGTGCCGGAATGAGCTCTGCAGGTTGTAAACATACCTCTAAATTATCCGGGATTGAGTTCTTATGGTGTACCGCCGGAATCATGCCGATTTTAATGATCCACCTCGCTGTCAGCCGCAGGGATACCCTTGGGGGAAGAGTCGCAATAAGTCAGCGATGCGGTGGCTGTTTATCGGCGCCTTAAAATATTATGAGACATATATCATATCAAAATTTTCCTCTGTCAAGTATTTTTTCAACTTTCCGAATGCCCCTCCGGCACTGAGTGGTGGTGATGGTGGTGGTGGTGGCCTGTCGTCGATTCCCTATCCAAGGCCTCGCCCACCGTGACCCTGAGCAGGTTGGGTATTTTCGTTTCCAGAGAACCGGCGCCGTAGCCAATCGCCTCAATCCGCATGGGCGGCATAGGGCCGAAGCCGACGGCCTGCGTGGTCAGAATGGCCGCCCCGGTTGGCGTCAGCAACTCGCCCGTTCCCTCGGTGGCGTAGGCCGGCGCGCCACTGATCAGTTCAGCCGTCGCCGGTGCCGGAACTGGTAAAAGGCCGTGGGCACACTGGACCATGCCGCTGCCGACATTGAACGCCGAACAATAGATGTTTTCAACGCCCAACAGGGATAGTCCCGAGACCGCCCCAACCACATCGATGATGGTGTCCATCGCGCCCACTTCGTGAAAATGAATATCTTCGATGGTGGTGCGATGCACTTTGGCTTCGGCCTCGGCCAGACGGGTAAAAATGGCGATACTCTTTGTCTTGATCGCATCGTCGATTTCGCTGCCTTCGATGATTTCCTTGATATCACTGAGCTTACGGTGATAATGGCCGTGATGTTCCTGATCGACGGCAATCAGCGCTTTGCTGCCGCCGATGGCGCCTTTGATGACCGGCTCAACGTCAAGTTGATAATGGCTGAGATTGAGCTTGGACAGTTCATTCTTGAGCGCCTCCAGGTCCAACCCACTGTCCAGCAGCGCCCCAATGATCATGTCACCACTGGCGCCTGAAAAACAATCAAAGTAGGCAATCTTCATGATTGCGGTTCTCCCTTCCTGTAAAGCCTTCACATCGAACGTTTTAGTCTCTTGCGGCAATTGGCCGGATTAAAAACGAGAAGTGCCGGTTTCCCTGACCTTTCTCATGTCCTGAGGCCCTTGACGGCGAGCTTATTGATCAGGCTGGCCTGACATCCCGCACCGAAGCCATTGTCGATATTGACGACGGATACACCCGAGGCACAGCTATTGAGCATGCTCAGCAGCGCCGCAATACCGCCAAAACTGGCCCCATAACCTATACTGGTCGGGACACCGATGACTGGCACAGCAACCAGCCCCCCAACAACACTTGCCAAAGCCCCCTCCATACCGGCAATGACGATCACCACATTGGCTTTGTATATTTCTTCACAAGAAGCCAAGAGTCGATGCAGGCCGGCAACACCGACATCGTAATGGCGAGACACCTCGTTCCCCATGGTTTCCGCTGTAATGCACGCCTCTTCAGCCACCGGGATATCGGAAGTCCCGGCGCACACCACGGCAATTTGGCCGACCTTTTCGATCGGCCGGGGATAGAAGAGAACAATCTGGGCCGCTTCATGATACCGGCAGTCCTCAATCTCCAGCTGGATCCTGGCAAACATGTCCGGGCTGACCCTTGTTCCCATGATATTGGTATGGTTCTGCGACATTGTTTTAACAATGCCCACCACTTGGCTGACCGTCTTTCCGGCGCAGTAGATCACCTCCGGGAAGCCGGTCCTGAGGCATCGGTGATTGTCGATCTTGGCGAACTCGAGGTTGTCGAAGGGCAGGGTTTTCAGCTTTGCGAGGACCGTATCCAGATCCGTATGACCGTCTTTGAATTGCCCCAAAAGCTGTTTCAGATTTTCTTTGTCCATCGTTATTTCCTCTTGTGTTTCGTATCAATCGTTTGACGGATTCTTCCGGAAGCATACGGACGTCAAAACGGTCGTCCTCTCCATGCCCGCCGCATACAAACATTTTAGCGGGTGCTTAAAAAAGCTTTTAAAGCTCAACTGATCCGGGATTGAGTTCTTATGGTGTGCCGCCGAATATCGCAGGGAGAGCCGATGACAGATGGTTTGGAAACCCATCCAGTCCATCGGAATTGAATTTTGAAGAGAAGCACTACCTGCCCATAAAGGCGATGTCAACAATTATTAATTCGCATGGTCCAAATTGCATTTGCGTGACGGCTGTCGGTGCCCGGGTCGCACGATCCGGCGTTCGAAACGCTCCGGCGGCGGGTGGCACGCCATCAAATTCATTGACAAATGAACAAATAATCCTAATATTCCATCGCATTTCGTTGGTCGTCATACCAATGCAAACATATTCATAACATTGATCATTTAAACCATGTAACCAAGGACACCTTCCATGCCCTTTAAAATGGTCTGGGCGATCACCGGTGCCGGGGATCTGATCCGTGAAACCACCGCCATTATGGAAAAAATAGCACGGCAACATCCCATTGAAATTACGCTGGCCCTCTCCAAAGCAGGGCTAGAAGTCGTCACCTGGTACGGTCTGATGGATCGCCTGAACGGGCTCGGGGGTAAAGTCTTTATCGAGAAAAGCGCGAATAAACCCTTCATCGCCGGCCCGCTTCAGGCCGGGAAATACGGGTGTCTTCTGGTGGCGCCGGCAACGGCCAACACAGTGGCCAAAGTGGTGAGGGGGATTGCCGACAGCCTGGTGACGAACGCAGTTGCGCAGGCCAATAAAACAAACATGCCCATATTGATTTTACCGGTTGACCGGCAAGTGGGAACCACGACGACGACGCTCCCGAACGGAAAGAAATTGACCCTGGCGGTCCGGCAGGTGGACGCGGATAATTTTGACCGGCTGCAGCGCATGGCGGGCATCCGGACTCTGGAAGCGCTCGACGAGATCCCGGAGCGGATTGGCCAACTGGCGTCAGCGGCGAGGTAACGGTACGATGGTGCATGGCGACGAAATAGCAAGAGTAGCGACCAACAGCCGTCTGCACTTCGGTTTTGTTGACATGCAGGGATCCATGAACCGGCTGTACGGAAGCCTTGGCGTTGCCCTGCAGTCACCCCGAACTGTCCTGACGGCACGCAAAAGTACACAGCTGACCGTGGAAAACGGAAACGTCGCCAAAGTGACGGAATTCGTCCGGCGGTTTTCACAGCATTTCCGGATCGAGGCAACCGCCCTGTTCCGATTTGAGCAGCAGATACCCGAACATATCGGATTGGGCACCGGCACGCAGCTTGGCATGGCGGTAGGTTCGGCGCTTGCCAAACTCTACCGCGTCGATACCGATAATCGGGAGATAGCGGTCGCCATGAACCGAGGAAAACGTTCGGGCATTGGCATTGCGGGTTTTACAAAAGGCGGTTTTTTTATCGATTCCGGCATCAAAACCGATTCTTCCGAAGGGTTTCAACCGCCATCAGTCGTATTTCATCACCCATTCCCGGAAGAATGGTGTTTTGTGATTGCCGTGCCCAAAGCCGACAAGGGGCTGTCGGGAAAAAGAGAATACCAGGCGATCCAGTCCGTCAAGCCCTCGGAAAAAATCGCAGGCGAAATAAGCCACCTCACACTGATGAAACTGATGCCGTCCCTCATCGAGAAGGATATCGAGGCCTTTGGCAGTGCCCTTATGGACATCGACCAGAAAAATGGCCTCTATTTCCAAAACTCCCAGGGGGGCATTTTTAAAGAGGCCATAGCGGAATCCATCATTCGGCACATGATGGAGGCCGGGTCTTTTGGCGCAGGGCAAAGTTCATGGGGGCCGGCGTTATACGGTCTTGCGAAATCCGACGATGCGGAAAACATCGCGCAAGGTACCCGGGCATTTTTCAAGCGACAGGGCATCACCGGTTGTGTAACGGTGTCCGCCTGCAGCAACCACGGTGCAAGCGTTTGCCTGGATAAGACAAATCCGGAATGCCCACAGAAGATGTCGGCAACGGGAATGTAGGAAAAACGTGTCGGCTAGCAGGGCAGACCCAGCTTTTTCTGCATGGACTCCGCCATGGTCTGAAAATCCGAATCAGGGGCCACCTTTCGGATCACCCGCAGGTTTTCGTTTAAACGGGCCTCCGCGACCGTCGGGCTCATGTGATGAATGCGTGTTGCCATAACAAGGCTTTCCATCACCAAACTCTGAGCCCGGTTAAAAAGGCAAACACCTTCCCCCATCCGGGAATGGACGACAGACCCCTCTATCACGAATGATGTTTCCTTTTCTTCGATCCCTTTAACCGTCAACTCCAAACATGCCGCCGAATGATCCATCACAGGCGCATCGATTTTCCGGGAACGCAAAAAGGCCATCTGCTCTTCTTCAAACAAGGCCGTATAGAAAGGCCGTGTATCCCGCGGCAGATTGACGGCATAATTCCGAAAAGACAAAATATTATCTAACGTTTTGGATCCTTTATAAAAATTGGATTTGATGGTGATGTAATCATCGGTCCAGATGCCAAAGGGGGCGGCATGCGGCAAACGGTAGCGACCGGTTGAGATAATCGTCTCATAAACCCATCCCTGCTTCATTCCCAGCCGTTCAAGTTTTTTCACCTTTTGATTTTCCTCTACCCCCCGGTTCAAACGGTTTCCGAGGCGTCGCTCAGGGACGGCTCCCCACCGCAATACCGCGTCATTACGATAGCCACCCACTTTTTCAATGGATCAAACAGGCCGGATATATTCCCGGCGGCATTGACTTGCCGCACCCACAATCAGTCTTCCCGGTTTGCCATCGATGGTTTCAACCTGACCGGCCGCTTCGATTCGACACCCCTCATCCGCAATGTCGCAAAACAGCCCCTCGTGGGAAACAATTTCAGCAATTTGGGTCGCATCCGCCTGTCCGAACAAAACCTCGACATTGTCCACACCGTAGGTCGCCGGAAGAAAAATAGCGTCATCCTTCCGCACCACCATCGCCCTTATCGTCGCTTCGCCGACGCTGCGATAGATATGGTCGCCATATTGCTCGGAAACCTCCGCATCCGACCGAACCGGGTGGATTGAAAAATAGCGCTTCCCGAAATAGCCATAGTTCCATCTTCCTCCGGAGATCGCCCAGGCCTCGTCAACGGACAGCGGGAATCTTTCCGCTACCCGCCGGGACCATTTCAAGCGCTGTTCGTAATCCGGTTGGCCGATGGGGGCTACCCCCTGGTTACGAATAATAGCCTGCTTCAACAAACGCGCGTTGTCCCGTCCATAAACCAGCAGATCGATATCCGACCACTCTAGGTTGTGCATCCCGATAAGAATAGAGCCGGTCAGTCCAAAGGCATCCCGTCGAATCGATGCCAGTTCACTCAAATGGCCGACCAGTTCAGCGGCTTCCTGTTCCAAGGCGTCCCCGGGGTTTTTCATGATTGATGCCAATCGGCTCTGGGGGTCGTAATACGCAACAACGGATGACCGGGGGATCAGTGAAAAACGGATTCCCCTTACCGGACAGTCAGCCACGTAATCGGGGAAGTTCGCCTGAAGGTATTCCAGCGTATGGGCCACATTGCGGACGTGGTAATAGGGCAACTCACGGCGATAGGCCACCGCACCGTTTTGCCACTTACCCCTGGAATCCGGTGAATATTTCAGATAGGCCGTGTACCGTTCCGGCGAATGCAAATGACCGGCAACACAGAAAAACATCCCCTCCCGGGTACGGAAAAAGTCACGATCCCCCGGTCGGTTACACTTGTCAGGCAAAGGCCCCTTGGCCGTATGGCTGGCCTCTTGCGAAACCGAGCCGGCATTCTTGTCATTCATCCTGTAATGTCCCTTATGTCAATCGTCGGAACGCATCAAATAATCACCAACGGTGCCGCCAATCACCACCCTGCTGTAGGCCGGGCCGGAATGCGGCGTCACCCGTTCAAGACTGCCGCGGGCCGTTGCCCGTTCTCCGATATGAACCTGGTCGGTAAACCGGCCGCGGAAAGACACAATCTCTTTCAAGCATGCTGTTTGCTTGCCTTGAACAAAATCAACCTGGTCGATGCCATAGGTGCAGGGGGTAAAAATCGCATCCCGGTCATCGACTACCCTGGCGCGAATCGTGACCGACCCAAGTTGCTGGAAACAGGCGTCGCCATAACGCTGGCCGGCCTCTTCAGGGGTTTTGATAAACCGGATAAAATAGGGCATTCCCCGGTACGTCCCCTCATTGACCTTCCGGTTTTGCTGCATTGCAAACGTTGCAAAACTCAGGGGCGTATCCTTCGCGTGGGCCTCGTGCAGACGGGTCAGTTCCTCCTGACGCAATCGGCGCACCGCGTCTTGAGACCGGTTGTCTAAAACGAGCGTCAATGCCTTGTGCAACATCCGGGAGGGTTTATCCCCATAGACGACAAAATCGAGATCGGATTCGGGGCGATGCAAGGCAAAAAGCGCCGATCCCGATATACCGAGATGGCCTTTGGAAATACCGGCTGTCTTCTGGAGCCAGCCACCAAAATCGACAACAGCCTCCTCGACCGTATCCCGGGGCTGCGTGGCTGTCATGTCGGCCAGGCGCTGAACCGGGTCATAGATTTTTTTAACCCGTTTTTTTTCAACCCATTGGACGGCTATACCAAGGCAGGGATCCTCTCCAAGGTACCAGGGGTAGTGCCGGGACAAAATGGTGTTCTGGTCGGCGAACTGGTAAATGCGCCGATAGACCATGCCGTTGCGGCGGCGATCACCCGACTGGTCCGGCAGATAACGAAGGTAGGCAAACCACCGATCTTCCGGATGGACACACCCCTTAACCGTGAAAATCAACCCTTCCTGGGTTTCAAGGGCAAACCCCTCTGTAACAGAATGATCCTCCATGCCGATCAGTGGCTCCGTTTCCCGGCGATAAATGCTTCCGTCATATCATAGGCTTGATCGTCCGTGTATTGCTGCGGAGGATGCTTCATAAAATATGCCGAGGGTGAGGAGAGAACCCCGCCCTGCCCGCGGTCGAGGGCGAGTTTACAGCATCGGATCGCATCGATAACAACGCCGCTTGAATTTGGAGAATCTTCGACAGACAGTCGCATTTCAATATTAACCGGTGATTCGCCGAACAGTCGCCCTTCCATACGGATAAAGCAGACTTTGTTGTCCTTTTGCCATGGAACCCAATCGCTGGGTCCAATGTGGATATCGTCATCAGGTAATTGTTCGCCGGTTATCTGCGACTGGACGGATTCCGTTTTGGATATTTTTTTCAATACCAACCGGCTGCGGTCCAGCATGTTCAGAAAATCCGTGTTGCCCCCGGTGTTCAATTGGTAGGTTCGATCCAGTTTGACGCCCCGGCGTTGGAAAAGATTGGTCAACACCCGATGGACAATCGTAGCACCAAGCTGGGATTTAATATCGTCCCCGATCAACGGTATGTTCCGATCGGCAAACCGCTGGCCCCATTCAGGATTGCTGGCGATAAAAACGGGCATATTATTGATGAAGCCGATTCCGGCCATGAGGGCGCATTCGGCATAAAATGCGGTAGCTTTTTCCGAACCGACCGGCATATAGTTGAGCAGCATGTCAGCACCCGACGCTTTGAGAATCTCGGCAACTGCCTCTTTGGAAGGTTCGGCATGCGCCGCGGGCACACAACGAACCTTCTCCTCATACTGCATCATATGGCTGCTAAAGCCATCCAAGACAGGTCCCATGTTCACGACGGTCCCGCAATGCGGAATGTCCGGACAAAAAATTGTCGTACAGTTGGGTGGTTGAAAAATTGCCTCGGCAACATCCAACCCCACTTTGCGCTGGTCAATGTCGAAAGCGGCAACGACCTCTATGTCACAGGGCCTGTACCCGCCAATCTCCCAATGCATAAACCCGTCAGCTTGGCCGGCAGGCTTATGCTTGTAATATTCAATTCCTTGTATCAAAGAACTCGCGCAATTACCGACCCCGGCAATGGCAATTCTTATATTGCGCATTGAATAGCCTCCTAAAATTTATCAAGTCGTTTCAAACACTTGCCAAGTAGCGCCTTGTGGCGCTACGGCACTGTAATAGTTCAATAAACATCCACCCTTTTCGGGGTATCGCAGAATAACGGATTCCAATGACAAATTCATCGCTAAAAATCAACTTATTATTTTGTGCTATATTTCGTAAAAAAATGATGCGAGGACCAGGGGGGAACGCATGAGTTCATACGTTTCGTGAGGATGGCCATCGGCCCTTAACCTGAGATGGCAATAAATATCAGATCCGGGACCGCGTTCGTGTCAAACCACTCTGCTTTTTTCACACAAAATTTCCCGAGGCTGTTCATCAGCAGCTCCTCCCCGGCAGCAAGGGTGCCTTTTTTGAATCCGAAAAGCTAATTGGCAGCGCAGGAAGTTTGATTTTCGACAGGCTCGATTCCTTCGCGATATTCTGTATAAGGCCGGCTTTGGTAATGAAGTACAGTCGAAAATGGTCCAAAGACAGAGTTATGAAAAAATAGGTTGGATGACGGCTATTTTTTTCCGGATGGAATGCCTATTCCGACTGGGCAAATTGCAGATAAGGACTGACAATCACATCATTCTCAAGCCAATAAAAGAGAGCAAGGATTCCATTCGGTAATCCTCACCCTTTTGAATTTTCCATACCCGAGCACTACTGGTCGTAGTTCACATATCTAAATCAAGCCGAAAAATATTGACCGGGAGTTTTACCGAGTGCTTTTTTGAACATGGAAATAAATGCACTCGGACTGTCATAACCCAGATCCAAAGCGACTGTCGTCACAGGATCATTCACAGCCAGCCGCCGGAGAGATTCAAGAATCCGGATCTGCTGCCGCCACTGCCCGAAGCTCATCCCGATTTCTGAATGAAAAAGCCGCGTCAATGTCCGCCGCGTGGCCCCCACCAACTTGCCCCACTCTTCAAGTGTTCTTTTGTTCCCCGGGTTTTCGGATAACTCCCGAAAAATTTTATTGAGTCGGGGCTCCTTTGGGATTGCCAGGCTCAATGGCTTTACGTCCAAATGCTGAATTTGATCTAAAATGACGCGCATGATGCGTTCTTCCGGACTATCCAGGGGGTAATCGGTCGGCATCTTGACGGCGTGTAAAATGAGTTCTTTCAATAAAGGCGAGACGGTAACCACACAACAATGCTCCGGTGTTCCATCGCAATGCTCAGGGTCAATGTATAGCGTCCGCATTGACAAATTTCCGGACGCTTTGATTTGGTGCTGCGTTTGAGCCGGTATCCATACGGCCCGAAGCGGCGGAACGACCCAAATGCCCTCATCTGTCATTACGGTCATGACCCCGGTGGAGGCATACAACAGTTGCGATCGCGTATGCCGATGTGACGCGATAAGATACCCCGAGGGGAATTCTTTGGCCAGTCCCACAACGGGGCGAGTGGCGTTCATCATATCTTGAGGGTCAGAATCCACACCCCTTGTCCCATTCTCGATATTTTTTGTCCTCATAACGCAAGATATATCTATATTTTCGTATTACCGTCAATAAACACTGAGACCAATCAATTTTGGATGCTGCCATGAAGAACAGATCAATCTGGATATTGTCGTTAGGCCACCTGATAACGGATATCAATCAGGGCGCGCTGCCCGCCATGCTGCCATTCTTTATAGCCGCTTATGATCTTTCTTATACGGCCGCGGCAAGTATTGTGTTTGCCGCTAATTTAGCATCGAGTATTATCCAGCCGTTGTTCGGCTATGCCGCCGACCGCTTTTCAAAACCCTGGCTTCTGTCCATTGGTTTTATACTGGCCGGGGTTGGTCTGGGCCTGACAGGGTTATGCAAAAGCTACCAGCTGATAATGGTGCTGGCGGTTACCAGTGGCATTGGCATCGCCGCTTATCATCCAGAAGCCGCACGCCTGGTAAATTTTGAAGCGGGAAACCAAAAAAATACGGCCATGAGCATTTTTGGTGTTGGCGGAACCATAGGTTTTGCAATCGGTCCTTTTCTGATTACGGCGGCACTTATTCAGTGGGATTTGAAAGGTACAATTATCCTTATTTTGCCGGTTTCAGTCATGGCCGTATTTATGACAACCCAGTATCCGAACTTTAAATCGATTGTCCGAAAAAACAATTTCAGGAATTACAGCTTTTCAGGAAAGGAAGCCAAAGAAAATTGGTGGGCCTTTATGCGGTTGACCGTTGTTATCATCGGCCGATCCATAATATTTTATGGTTTAAACACGTTTATACCGATTTACTGGATCAGTTATTTGCATCAATCCAAAATGATGGGATCGATTGCGCTCACGACTTTTGCCGCATCGGGAATACTCGGCAACCTGATTGGCGGTAGTCTTGCGGATAAATATGGGCCCAAAAAGATACTCTTATTCGGCTTTTCAGGATTGGCGGTGCTTTTACCGATCTTCTGCCTGGTCAATAGCGCCCTTATATCCTTACTTCTTATGTTTCCTATCGGGCTGATTCTATATGCTTCATACAGTCCGTCTATTGTCCTGGGACAAAGTTATCTTCCGAATCGGGTTGGATTATCTTCTGGTATCACCTTGGGCGTTGCCATTTCGATTGGGGGCGCAGCTACCCCGATAATCGGGAAAATTGCTGACATTTATGGAATATGGACCGGAGTCATTACGGTTGCATGTTTACCTATGATATTTTTTCTAGTTGCCGCTGGCCTGCCTGATCTTCATTCAGGTGTCGAGAAGCAAAAAAAGATACAACTTCAGAACCGGGAAAAGTCGTATTCTGCTAAGCAAAAAAGTACGACCAAACACTTGAGGTATTCATATCGGGATCGACATGTTTTGATACTGAAGCTAATGGCCAAACGATAGCCCACTACGGACTGTTGCCAATAGAAGCCATCTCAAAAAAGTCTTTTCGCCCGATATCGGCGTTGTGCCCTCGTCTCAAGGCCTCGACATATATGCGTATGTACCCCATAGGCACTTCCTTCGGGAGCCTATGCGCGTTGCACCCACCGCTGAAGGCTCAATCAGATGGGAAGTCCCGCTTTGCGGGAATACCCGGCCACGCCTTGATCTCAGTCGAAAAATCCTAATTTTGAGGTTGTGCAATCTCATCCTGGATTCTGCTGACAATTCAGCATTCTGGATTAACAAGTTATTCTGATCTTATTTTAATTGACCTAAATCAATGCCTGTTCCCGCTCCGGTTGCTATGATGTATTCTGGCAACCCATAAATAGTGTTAATCCTATTCGTAAAATGGACCGATAGCCTATTTATCCCGTTGCGATATGCTTGTCGATATATCGGATGAGCAAAAGCAGGCAGGGCAATCATACCGCCTGTAGGCATCCTTTCCGTCTGTTTAATGCCGCCCTGCTATCGATAGGCGATGCATAGCACCCGTTGCGCCGAAATATTTTTTGTGAGAAAAAGGATTAATGTCAAAGCCGGCATTTCCCTTGCTAAAAAAACGCTGCATCGATTATAACCCTTCCGAATATTTGCAAAAATGACAAATGCAAATCATAATGTATTGCGTACTTTTCGAGCCATGCCGTGGGTTCTTGTTTTTTTGGCGGCCCTGATTGCTGTTAATCCCCACCTGGTTTGTGCCGAATCTAACCCTCGAATTGCGTTGACCCCGGCAGAGCAGGCCTGGATTGCCAAAAAGCATGCCATTCGCGTCCGCGTTGTTCATTTTCCGCCCTTTTTCATTGTTAAAAATGACCGGCAGCCCACCGGCGTGTGTTTCGACTACCTTCAATTGATAGCCGAGCGCACCGGTGTCAATTTCCAATACGACATTACAACCCAGCCTTTTACCGAGGCATTGGAAGGATTGAAACAGCATCGGGGCCCTGATTTAATTGCAACGATGATGCGCACGCCGGAACGCGCAATGGCGATTGCTTTTACGAATGAATATAACCGGACACCCCGCGTCATTTTCACCAGGGATGATGGCCCGTTTATTTCAGACGTGAGGGATTTGTCAGGTAAAGTCGTTTCACTTCAGAGAGGAAGTGTGGTTCATCAGGAAATCAAACAGAACCATGCTGATATAAGTCTGCTGCCTTTCGCTACGGACGCGGAATCCCTTAACGCGGTTTCAATGGGCGAGGCCGATGCTTACATCGGCAACTTGGCGGTAGGCTCTTATCTTATCCTGCAAAACGGATTGCTCAATCTCAGGGTTGCGGCACCCTCTAAAATGGAAGATCACGTGTTTTCCATGGGGATCCGAAACGACTGGCCCGAATTGAGCCGTATTTTAAACAAAGGGCTCGCTTCCATTTCCCCTGATGAGAGATTAAGGATCCGCAATAAATATCTTGCGGTGAGGTACGAACACGGAATTCGTGCGGTCGATATCGTCAAATGGGTTCTCGGTGTATCAAGCGTATTAACGATCATAATCCTGCTATTCTATTACGCCAATCGAAAATTGAAAACGGAAATCGCCGGACGGGAAATCGCCGAAGACAACTTTAAAAAGAGTGAAGATACGGCTGTCGCGCTTCTCAATGCCACAACTGAATCCGCCTTTCTGATCAAACCGGATGGTACGATCATCACAATGAATGACGTCACGGCCGAAAGACTAGGCGAGCCGATCGAGAAACTCATCGGTAAACGCAGCTATGACTTGGTCCCCCCCGACCTTGCAAGGTCAAGGAAAAAAATCATTGACGAAGCCATTCGCAGCAAAAAGGCGATTCGATTTGAGGATGAACGTTCAGGGATCATTCTCGACAACAATGTCTATCCTATTGTTGATCCGGATGGAAACGTTTCCCGTATCGCTGTCTTCGCCAGGGACATTACCAAACAAAAACAGGCAGAAGCGGCCATTCGGGAAAATGAGCGTTTTCTGGCGTCTATTTTAGATTCGATTCAAGACGGCATATGCGTGCTTAATCCCGATTTGACCATCGTACACGCCAACAAAACCATGCAAACCATGTATGCCCCCCATGTACCGATAGAAAATAAAAAGTGTTACGAAATCTATCGCGGTATTCAACAACCCTGCAAGGACTGCCCAACCCTTCAATCTATCCATACCCGCAAGCTCGAAATGCAGGAAGTTCCGTATGTTAAGGACGGAAAGGAAATCGGGGTACTGGAAGTTTACGCCTTTCCTTTGTTCGATGAGGACAATAATTTGAAAGGGGCCGTGGAATATATCCGTGACATATCATTGCGCAAGCAGGCCGAGGAAGCGCTCAAGGAAAGTGAAAATCGCTTGAAGAGCTTTTACCATGCGGCCTTTGAAGGTATCGCGATAACCGAGCAAGGCAAGATTGTCGATTATAATCGCCAATTTGCCGATATTTTTGGCTATACGAATGATGAATTGATTGGCAAAGAAACCATCGAACTGGTGGCTGAGGAGGACCGAGCCCTTGTATCGGAAAATATTCGCTCTGGATACGAAAAGCCTTACGATCACAAGGCGCTCACAAAGGATGGCGCCGTAATTTATGTTGAAGTACATGGTCAACCGATTCAATACGAGGGACGCCCGGCCAGAGTGACCGCAATTCACGATCTCACTGAAAAAAAGATTGCCGAGGAGGCTTTACAGAAAAGTGAACGGAATATGTCCTCCGTATTGAACAATACACAGGATGCTGTTGTCAGAATCGATAAACATCTTCGACATATTTTTGCGAATCCCGCCCTTTACGAGGCCACGGGCTTTTCCCCCGATCAGTATTTGGGAAAGACAAATGAAGAGATCGGTATGCCGGAGGATTTATGCGCTTTCTGGCGCGAAAAGCATGAAAGCGTTTTCCGGAACAAAGCCCCGCAGACGTTTGAATTCAATTTTCGCACAGCAAACAAAGGCGAAAGGGTTTATCAAGCGGTCGTTACGCCTGAATTCGACAAGAGCGATGCGGTGGAAACAATCGTTAGCTTTATGCGGGACATCACGGATTTAAAAGACGCCGAGTCGGAGAAGAATGCCATAATTGCCAAACTTGAGAGCGCTTTGGCTGAGATCAAAACGCTACGGGGTTTTATTCCGATTTGCGCCCAATGCAAAAACATCCGGGATGACAAGGGGTACTGGCAGCAGATCGAGGAATATATACAGGACCGGTCCGATGCCCAATTCAGTCATAGCCTGTGCCCGAAATGTGCCCGGGAATTATATCCTGATATGGAGTTTCCTGACGATAGGGATGGTTGACCGGCACGACTATTACCGCTTAAAATCACTATCTGGGCGCTCAAAGCACCCTCTGAGAATCCTAAACATCATGACTGGACTGCATGGGAACCATTGAAACGACATACGACCTCACCAAGGACCTGACCGTCGTCAAAGCAACTGGCAAGATGGCTGAGGACGATTTCAGGGAATGGAGGACAAGTTACTACGCTGGTGAGCCTACCAAACTAATCCTGTGGGATATCAGTGAAACAGACCTTTCAGAGATCCCAAGTAAAAGCGTTGCGACTCATGCCAGTCTCATAAAAAAAACCTTTCTGACAGACGACGAGAAGGCGGCAAAACTGCTGTAGTGGTAGGTGACAACGTCCTTGCGAAGGGGTTAGCCCGAATGCGAGAAACTTATGGTGAAATTGAGGATACGCCCATATCGATTAAAACATTTACCAATATCGACGAAGCCAAACAATGGCTTGATTTTACGGGATGATGGCATTGGATATCAAGATCGACGACGACAACAAAATCATCCATCGGACCGTGGTTGGTGGACTCTACACGGAACGCTCACTCAAACTGGTCCGTGAGTTGGCATGGTCTGTCAGTACCCACAAGAGTTACAATATCCTTATGGACATGAGAGAAACGGAAACCAAACCCGAGATGCTCGACCTGATGCAAATCGCATCGACATGTGCGACCCTCAGGTCCAATTTCGATAACAAAATCGCTTTCCTCATACCGAATTCGGAAGAGCGTGTCCGGTTCGCCCAACTTTTCAAATCTTGCATGGAAGCCCAAGGCTTCCGGTTCAAGCAGTTTTTCGACTATGATGCCGCTATTGAATGGCTGACGGTGGAGGAATAACCTGCAATGGGAACCATCGAAACAACGTTCTACCTTGATAAAAACCTGACCGTTTTCAAAGCACAGGGAAAGCTGATTCGGAATGATTTCAAGGAATGGCGAACAAATTATTATGCCGGAACAGTCACGTCACTGCATCTCTGGGATCTCTATGATGCGGATCTATCCGAGATTACAGCTGATCTCATTCAGTTGGACACCCAACGGACCAAACAGATCGCAGGGATGCGAGCGGGGGGCAAGACAGCGTTCGTAGCAGATAAGGATTTGGCGTTCGGCCTGAGTAGGATGAGAGAAATCTACTCCGAGATAGAAGAGCTGCAAATCGAATACAGGACGTTTCACAACATCGCCGAAGCCAAAGAATGGCTCGGCGTTTGAGGTGGACGGCAACTTTGCTATCAAGCCAGCCCCCGGCTGGCAATGAAATGCTTCATCGCTGACCGAAACCTCCATAGCTCCGGGCATGTTGCACAAGGGGGATCAGGTCGGATTGGAGCGTGCCATGCCCTTTTTCTATATAAGCGTTTTTGGTATCAAAAATAAGATTATAGGGCCTATATCAAGGTGAATATAGTCAATAATATAGAGCTCTTGTCGATGGTCCGGCATTCGGGGGACATACGCCCTTCCATAAAAATATCTTACTCATTTCACCGAGTAAGGCTCTCCTGTAAATCATCTGCTTGAGTAGCGGTATTTTCAGATAAACATTTGTTGCTGTGGGTAAATAGCAGATAAGTTCTGCCTATCAATTTGCATTCATAGTCAGAGGCAGTTACGCATTAATAGCAGCTATACGTAATCGAGCCGGATTGCAGGTAGGTTGGAGGTATCCAAATATTTTTGCGAAGCATATAGCCATCGATTTATAGCATTAGTTTATCTGTCACGGCTCTTCCAATCAGGCGAGTTCTAAAAAGCTAATTAGTACGAAGGAATAGACTTCGGGTTTGGATCATGACCCGTGCCATAAAGCTCCTGCAACAGATTAAATCCAACATAAGGGCCGTAACTCGCCGGGATGTAATTTGATTCCGCTGGAATCGCAATCCAGAAGTCGAGGGTCGCTGGTGAAAAAATAATGGATTGACGGTTATGAGAAAATGGATTCCAGCGGCAGCTGATTCTGGAGGTTCTGGCAAGTTGGATCGCTTTTTCAATATCCATATCTTCCAAATTTTCTTTCAAAAACTGATTTGCAAAGTCTAATCTTTTCTCCGAATGAGATCTAATGTTTTTAGAAGGGATCATGCAGGCATGATTGGCCATTGCCAAATAACCGTTTTTCATATTGATGCTTGCGATTTCCTTGTTGGCAAATTCAAAGATTGATGCGCTTTTTTTGCTTGAGACAAAAATTAGCTTTGCAGGATACGTCTTTTGATTTCTTAAAATCATTCCAACATCATCGATTGATTTTGAATATTGCAACAATTTTCTCGATAGCTGATCAATGGGCATTACATCCCATTGGGTTTGTTGAATATGGATATTATTTTCCGAGACAGTGATCCCCTTTTCATTCATTCCAGTTTCGCCGGAAACCCATCCTGGATTCAACAGTGCTGCAAATCCGTAACCGTTTTGCGGTTTAATTATGTATAGGATCATCTTCTTCCACAAGGGGATCCTATTGCTGATATCAATTTGCCTAACGGTGATAATGTTTGATTCTGTCTGATTAAACGAAAATGCAAAACACTTACTGTGTTCAGAAATAGTTACAAGCGTATTTAAAAAGAGAATTTTGTCATATTCAATACCTGCACCGTCAGCGATTCCCTTCATTTCAGCAATGTATTCTTCAGGAATATATTTCTCTAAGCTTCTTGATAATGGGAGCCATTTTCCATCTGGAGTGTTTTTAAGCTTATCATATGCATCCCAACAATAGCGGTTGAAATTTATAATCTCATCTTTACATAATTTGCCATGAGCGAAACCTATATCATAAGGCGTACCCGTTAAATAAACAAAAGTAATCCCGGCCTTAATGTATTTTTTACTTTGATTAAAATTACCCGCATTCTTAACAGGTTGATTAAGTAAATCTTGAACATTTATTTTTTTCCCACCACACCCATATGCAACAAGTATAAATGCGCCAAATAGAATGGAAATGAATAATGCATTATTTTTTTTGAATTTCATCGGTGAGCCATAGAGTTCAATGGTAATAGATTGAGACTAGTCCACGAAAAGCGATCCGATTAAAGTTTGGGATTACGTGCCATAACCACCTCAATCTGTTCTTTACTGGAATATACCAATTACAATTGATAACTCAACAGTATTGTCGATTTATCAAAATAGGTACCAAAGGCCAAGTTTGGACGAATAGAAGATTCACATCCTGAAAACTTAGCTCCTCGCGTATCCTTCCCGGACAGCGTTTTCCATACGGGTCAACTCGTCGTCGGTTAGAACAGCGAAATGCGATTCCCTCTTCCTCGCAGAAAGACGACCATTGTTTTGCAGGCAGAGCTGAATAAAAAGATCGATGAGACGGTCAGGCATATCAACGATTTCCTGAATAGCCTGCTTCGTCCTGTCGTATTTCGCCAGAAAATCGAGTTCTTCCACCAGCTCTTGTTCGATTGTAAGTTTAACGAAATCGTACAGCGACTCCGCCTGAGCGGTCATGTCGATATACCGGTACAGGCGCCCGGTCTCGCCCTGAACGGTCATTTCGCCAAGATGGTCCAGGTCGTATTCGATCATTCGCATTAGCGAGTTTGAGAACGACTCCAGGGAGTGACCATAAAGTGCCGGGTTTTTTTGCATGGCGGCCGATACCGGGAACATGAGCCCTTTCGGGATCGCCCCGTGTAGGAACAGAATGTTGTGGATGAGAAAACGGTGAATACGGCCGTTGCCGTCCTCGAACGGATGTATGAAGACGAAGCCGTAGGAAACGGCGGCGGCATGGATGATGGAGGGGACAGCGGCCTCCTTCATTATCTGGTGGGCTGTGATCAGTCCCGCCATCAGCTCAGGGAGATCGTCAGGCTTCGGGCAGACATAATGAACGAGCTGTTTCTGGTAGGCAATCGTCTGACCGACGTAGTTCTGGTTGGCCCGATAGTCCGCGTCCCGGAACCGGGGATCGACGATGAGGTTCTGCACGTCGATCAGGAGAGGTTTCTCGCAAAAGTCTTTGTGTTCGGCAATCTCCAGCAAACCGATAAATTTCTCCGTCCGGGAGGCACTTGGCTTGATGTTTTCGATCTCGAATGAGGATTTGGTCTCTTTGTTATAAAGATAGCTCAGTGCTCGCCTGAGAAGCTCTGGTGGATAGGAGGTCACGACCTCTTCGCATCGTTTCCGCAGGTCGATTCCCTCCATGGCAACAAGTTTTTCGGTGCGTCGGATAATGGGACAAAAATCTTTCCCGCCCAGCAGATTGTCGATGACCCTCTGACGCCGCATCCGGCGACCGGGCGTTGCGGTGTAGTAGCGGTCCGATTCCAGTAGTTCTACGTAATTCCCCTTGGTCAGATTCGTCAGTGGGAGCTCCCGTCCGGACAGAAATTCATACAGGAACCAGATCTTGCGGGCGTATTTTCCGGTCGGTTTCGAGCTGATCCAGGCCACTATTTCGTCTACCGGGGCCACATCGAAAAGGGCCGACAACGTTCCTAAGTTGATGCCATCATATTTGAGGGCGAACTCCAGGTGATCGCCCGTTCCTTCTCCAGGCCAATAGGATTGGGGATAGATAGATTCCACCTGCCCATCCTGAATGGTCGATCGCAGTGTCCCTGTCGAGCTGACGTAGGACGAGTGCCAGTTCGGCAGAGCGCTCAAGTCGTACTGCTCGATCAGATACGCATAGCCCGCCGGCCGGTTCTGTGCCGTTTCCAAAGTTATTGCACCTCAAAAAATGGTTACAAGGCTCAAAAATAGATTATAAAATAGCCTTTATTTCAAAATATAGTTATAAATTGGAATTTTATCAAGAAAATTGAATATTGAATTATAATACACGCAAAATGAGGGCTGTTTTCCAAAAAATGTGTATATAGCTCAAAAAACGGTTAAAAATCCGCATTCAAAACTAAAAACAGTTTCAACCATCGAAAGACCAGCGGATTACCAACCATGATCCGCCAGCATGCGGCGATAAAGCGGCATCAGTTCCTTCTTCTGCTCGATGCCTATGCCGGGTACATCCGCCAATTCTACTCGTCCCCTCTTTATATGGGTGTCGTCAGCGAAGCCTCCGAATGGGAAGAATAGACCAGGGTAGGATTCATTTCCGCCCAGCCCCAATCCTGCGGCCAGATGGAGGGAAAACTGGTGCCCGCCATGGGGAATACAGCTGCGATGGGACCAGCCGTTATCCGTGAGCATCCTTAAAAAACGAAGGTATTCAACGAGGCCGTAACTCAGCGCCGGATCGACTTGCAGAATGTCACGCTCAGGCTGCAAGCCGCCGTAGCGGATAAGATTGCGGGCGTCTTGCATGGAAAACAAATTCTCGCCGGTGGCGATGGGATTGCGGCTTGCAGCGGCGACCTCGGCAAGGAGTTCAAAGTCGAGGGGATCCCCCGGTTCCTCAAACCATTTGAGGTCATACCGGTTCAACGCTTGGGTATATTCCAATGCCAGGGCCAGATCAAAGCGCCCGTTGGCGTCCACGGCGAGCGTTTGACCGGATTCAAGCAAAGCGAGCACGGCCTCGATGCGGCGGCAATCCTCGGCAAGCATCGCGCCGCCGATTTTTATCTTGACGGTGTCATACCCAAGGTCCAGATAGCCCTGCATCTCCTCGGTCAGGCCTTCGATCCCCTTCTCGGGATAGTAATACCCGCCGGCAGCGTACACATATACGCTGTCGTCGCTGATCCCGTCACGGTATTGCTCAGCCAGCAATCGATAGAGGGGTTTGCCTTCCAGTTTCGCGGCAAGGTCCCACATGGCCATATCCAAGGTTCCCACGGCCACCGATCTTTCACCGTGACCCCCCGGTTTTTCGTTGGCCATCATCACCTGCCAGGCTTTAAAGGGATCGACGTTGGTGCCTTCGGCGTTCAGAAATCCCTGCGCGCCGGCTTGATTAAGGCGTTTGATCATGCGGGAGCGCAGTATCCCCTGCTGATCGTACCGACCGTTGGAATGGAATCCAAACCCAACCACGCGCTCCCCGTTGCGAAACTGATCGGTCACCACGGCCACCGCCGAGCACGTCATTTCGGCAAAGGAAATATAGGCATTTTCTATGGCCGAAGAGATGGGGAAGACGCCGTCGATGATATCCAGAATTTTCATGGGAGATCCTCCGCCAATTGTCTGGCTATTTGATGAATTTCACTTGTTCGCAAATCTTTTCGACAATGGGGCCTTTTCTCTCATTGTAGATGGCCTTGTTCCTGTCGAAAAGATTATTGCCGTGGGTGTCTATGGATATAATCAGCGGGCCGAAATTCTTGACCTTCGTAACCCACAAGGCTTCCGGCATTCCCAAATCCAGCCACTCGACGCGCTCGATTTTTTCAACCCGGCTGGCTGCGAGTACGGCACATCCGCCGGGGAAAACCGCGTGCACCGCCTTGTGGGCCGCACATCCCGCCACGGTTTCCGGCCCCATGCCGCCTTTGCCGACCACCAGCTTGACACCGGTCTGTCTGATGAACTCCTTTTCGTGAACCTCCATGCGCATACTCGTGGTCGGACCGATGGATACGATCTTCCAGCCGTCACCGTCTTTGGCCACGATAGGGCCCGCATGCAGGATCGCCAACCCCTCGAGTTCCACCGGCAACTCCATCCCCATATCGATCAGCCGACGATGCGCCATGTCGCGACACGTCACCAGATAGCCGTCAAGAAACACAATGTCGCCGATCTTCAGATTTTCGACGTCTTCGCTCTGAATAGGCGTTTTCAAAATTTTATTCACAACGTCACCCCCTTGTGGGAAAGAATCTCATAGCTCATGTCGGCGTTGATGCGTATCGCGCCGCGCCGGTGCGCCCAGCACCCCACCGATACCGCGACACTGATGGTTGATGGATGCCTGGCCGCCTTCTCGATATGCACCCCCATGACGGAATCCGTACCGGACACCCCCTGGGGGCCAATACCGATCTCGTTGAGCCCGTCTTCAATCAATCGCTCCATCTCCGCTCCCCGGGGATCCGGATGCCGCGAACCAATGGGGCGAAACAGGGCCTTTTTGGAGAGGTTGGCAGCAACTTCAATGGAACCGCCGATTCCGATGCCCACCAAAAGGGGCGGACAGGCGTTGACCCCATAGGAGGTCATGACGTCGAAAACAAACTGGACCACTCCCTCGTAGCCGGCAGCCGGCATGAGAGTTTTACCCTGCCCCGGCAGGCTGCAGCCCCCACCGGCCATGTAGACGTCCAGGTGGATGCCCGAGTCGTTGGGAACGATCTCCCAGTCAATCCAGGGGATGCGTTCTCCGGTGTTATTGCCGGTATTCTTTTCCTCGAAAATCTCCACCGCGTTGTGCCGCAGGGGCGCGGCCCGGGTCGCCCGGCGAACGGCCTCGTCAAGGATTTCTCTGACGTCCGATAAGAGCGGAAAATCGGCACCCGCCTTGATGAAAAACTGGATCACGCCGGTATCCTGACAGCAGGGACGGTCTAGGGCGTCCGCCTGGGCCAGATTCTCGAACATGGAATCATAGACCACTTTGGCCAGCGGCTTCTCCTCGGCGGATCGCAGTTGACCCAGTTTCGCCATGATGTCGTCAGGAAGATGTTTCCCGAGGTAGTTGGTGAAGTTCGCCATAATGTCCGTCATGGCCGTCACCATATCGTCGCGTTGCATGTGAGACTCCTCGTGCATTTTAAGTTATATTTGAATCGCACCGCCAAAGGCCGATACCGGCATTTTCTGATCAATATCTGGCTGCACCCATCTTGCCGCAGCCCCCCGTTTATGGCCGTAAGTGTTTAGGTCGGGGCGCATTCCACCCGCTTCGGATGACGGGACGCATCCTGGTGAAGGTTACGATTCTCTGAAAATTTTTATGATGGTTTTTCTATCGCCTAAAAGAACATCCCTTCCGGAAGCGGTACATATAGAACCTTTGTAAAGATGAGGTAGAAAAAGGTTACTTCCGCTATGACGATGGGAATCCAGACCATGAACTTGCCGATGGTCACCCGGGAACGTGCCCGCGCCAGGTAGCCAACGATGATGGTCATGAACACGACCGTACTCACGAAAAAGCCGAGCACGGGCATGAAAAGCACCCATGCAAAGAAAAGAACACCGGTCACCATCCATCTCACATTGGAGCCGACATGAAAGATACGATCCCGAGACGGTTTGATTATCCCCCTTACGACCAGAGCCAAGGCGATAAGGGCCATGATATAGACCAACGTCTTGGGGAACAGGATGCTCATCCAGGAGATATCTTCCAACGCGAAGAAAAACACCGCCGACAGGATCAACCCGACGACACCGCTCGCGATTTCCGTATTGATTTCTCTATTCATGCCGACCCTCCCTTCTTGCTCATGATTCGCCGCTTGAGGGCCGCCAGGTAGGGCCATGCCGCCGAAAATACAATCATGCCGATTAGAATGTGCGACAATCCGTTTTCGAAGAGTTTCAACGCCGGGTATTGGGAGGCCTGCCCGCTCAACATCGTCTGGACATATCCCATTTCAGCGATAGTCCCCAGAATAAGCCCCAGTACAATAGGGGCCGGGGCAATCCCGATCTGCTTGAAGAGATACCCCATGGTGCCGAGGATCAGCATGATGATCACGTCCGTGTGGCTGTTGCGCACCGCATAGGTTCCCAGCATGGTCGCCATGGCGATGGTGGGCACGAGAAAGTAAACGGGCGTTCTAAAGATCACTTTGTAAATTAAACGGCCACCTAGCAATCCCACGGGAACCATGGCGATGGCCGCCAATCCCATCGAGATGATAAAACCATAGGTCAATTTGCCGCTGGTGGTAAACAGTTCGATGCCCGGTCTGAGACCATGAAGCATCATGACACCTAAAATCACCGCATCGGGTGGTGCTCCCGGAATGCCTAAGGTCAACAGGGGCACCATGCTGCCGGCCACGGTGACGTTGTTGCTGGATTCGGTGGCCACCAGGCCTTCCGGCAAACCGGTGCCGAATTTTTCAGGATGCTTGGAGGCCCTTTTGGCCTCGTTGTAGGCTACCAGGTTGGCGACATTGCCCCCTGCACCGGGGATGATGGCGACAATTTCACCAATAATGCAGGACCGAATAAGGTTGCCGGGCATGGAGAAAACCGTTTTGGTCACACGCCAGAACGAACTTCGCGCCTTGGAATCGACTTCCACTGCCGTCAGGGCCGTCTTGCCCTTGGCCGCCATGGTGTAAAGCTCGGGAAGGACGAAGAGGCCGATCAGGGCGACAATCATGGCCACCCCGCCCTGAAGCACCGGCATGCCAAAAGTAAAGCGCGTCTCGCCGCCGATGGGCGCGACACCCATGGTGCCGATGATCATGCCGAGGGCGCCGCCCATCATCCCTTTCGTACTCGATCCTTCGGAAAGACTGGCGATCAGGGTCAAACCGAGGATGGCGACCCAGAAGTACTCCGCGGGACCAAAGCGAAGGGAGAGCTTCGCCAGCGGGGGCGAAAGAAGCAGTAAAAAGAGGGAGCCAGCGATACCGCCGATGGCCGATGCGACGGTAGCGATGCTGAGGGCTTCCAGGGCCCGGCCCTGCTTGGACATGGGGTAACCTTCAAAGGCAGTGGCGATGGAGGAAGGCGTACCCGGGGTGTTCACCAGTATAGCGGCGAAGGAACCGCCATAGATGGCGCCCATGTAGACGGCGCCCAAGGCCACCAGGCCGTGGAGTGGGGGCAGGGTGAAGGTAAAGGGCAGCAGCACGGCCAGGGCCATGGTGGCGGTAAGGCCTGGCATCGCCCCCACGAACAGGCCGGCTGAGACACCGGCGAAGATGGAAAGAATGATCACCGGGTCGAGCAGCGTCATGAACGTTTCGAAAACCATAACAGCGATTGACCTTTCAAATTAATGACGTTTGATCCTGTCGCCTGATGAGGCGAATACGATCTATTTTCAATCCGCCTCACCGGCAGCAGGGGGGTGTTTATGGTTTAACAGCCTGTTGCGTCAAAAGCGTGTTACTTCTTTTTCTTGATATCGGCTAATACGTCACCGTAGGCTTTGCGCATTGTGCCGATCAGCGCTACGGCGTCATCACCGGTGGCATATTTCATGACGAAACCCAGATCCAACTGTTTCTTGGCGATTTGCTTGTTTGCTGCTGTATAGGCCTCGGCCAGTTTATCGACGACCGGTTGGGGGGTGCCCAGGGGGACAGCCACACCACGGAAGGCACCGCCGACGATATCATAGCCCAGTTCCTTGAAGGTGGGGACGTCCGGCAGGGCCGGGACGCGTTCTTCAGCGGCAACGGCAAGGGTCCGGAATTTGTCTTTGTAGTTCACGCTCACCGGGGTATAGGTCATGGCGCCCTTGAGGTGCCCGCCCATCAACGCCGGGATCACGGGCCCGGTTCCGGTGTAGGGCACGTATGTCAGTTCGATACCCGCGGCTTTCATGAATCGAATCGTCTCCAGATGATTCGCGCTGTAGGTGCCGCTGCCGCCTACTGTACCGACATAGGGTTTTTTCTTGGCGAACTGGATGAAGTCATCCAGGGTTTTAAACTCACTGTCTTTGCTGACCACCAGGGCGTTCGGCGTGAAGTGGAACCACATGACGACTTTCATACCGTCGGTTTCATATCCGGCGTCCTTGCGGATCATCGGCTGGCCGATGATGTGGGGGATATTGCATCCCACGACACTGTAGCCGTCAGGCTTGGCGGTACGCTGGAATTCACTCCAGGCCACGGCCCCGCCGCCACCGGGTTTGTGGGTCACATTGACGGCCACACCGAGGTACTTTTCCAGCTCGGGCTCCTGCAGGCGGGCCGTAATATCCGATTCGCCTCCCGGATTGAACGGAATCGTATAGGTGATCGGTTTTTCCGGAAATTCGGCCATGCTGATGCCGGGAATGACAAGGACGACGGCCAAGACTGCCAGTAACGTACTCTTGGTCAAAAGTTTCATTCTTCCCTCCTTTAAGGATTAACGTTGGTGATAAAAATAGGCCCGCAAGCAAATTGAGGTCATCATCAGCCCACAGTACCCGCAAGCATTCTGATGCGCGTACAGACCGCTTCGGTGACCTCGCGGGTATTGGCGCGACCGCCAATATCGGCGGTCGTCATACCGGCTGCGAGCGTATCGGTGAGAGCCTGCATGACCAGTTCCCCACCATCCGCAAAGCCGAGGTGATCGAGCATCATGGCGCCGCACCAGATCTGCCCCATGGGGTTGGCGATCCCCTTTCCGGCGATATCGGGGGCTGACCCATGGACCGGCTCGAACATCGAGGGGAATTCCTTGGTGGGATTGATATTGGCCGAGGGGGCCACGCCGATGCTTCCGGCGACGGCCGGGCCCAGATCGGTGAGGATGTCCCCGAAGAGGTTGCTGCCGACAACCACCTCAAAATCCTGGGGGTGGGTAACAAAGCGGGCGCACAACGCATCGATATGGAACTGGTTTCTTGTGATGTCGGGATAGGCTTTGCCGACTTCCGCAAACACTTCGTCCCAGAACGGCATGGTAAAGTTGATCCCGTTTGACTTGGTGGCCGAGGTGACCTTTTTGCGGCCTGTTTTTACCGCGAGGTCAAATGCATAGCGTATCACCCGCTCGACCCCGTAACGGGTAAATACCGTATTCTGGATAACGACTTCCCGCTCGGTGCCCTCATAAAGCCGGCCCCCCATGTTCGAATACTCACCTTCATTGTTTTCGCGCACGACGAGGAAATCGATGTCTTCGGGTTCGCGGTCGGCCAGCGGGGTTTTCACACCGGGCAGCAACTTCACCGGTCGAAGATTGATGTACTGCTGGAATGTGCGCCGAATCGGCAACAAAAGTCCCCACAGCGAAACATGATCGGGAACCCCGGGGAACCCCACGGCGCCAAGATAAACCGCATCACAGGGCCGCAGGATATCCAGCCCGTCGTCCGGCATCATCTGGCCGTGTTCGAGGTAATACGCGCAGCTCCAGTCAAGATCGAGATATTCCAAGCGCAGCCCGTCATGAACCTCGCACAAGGTATCCAGCACCTGACGGCCGGCAGACACCGTCTCCTTGCCGATGCCGTCTCCGGGTACAGATGCGATTTGAAATATTTTCATCCGGTCACCTCTTTTCTCAGAAAAATCGAAACGGAAAATGATGGGGGGCTTACAGCCATTTCATCTGGCCAAGGGCTTGCAGAGTAGCGTTATCGCTAACCATTGCCACATTTATGCCAAAAAAAATAATCAATAATTTATGGTGGTTATGATTTTTTAATTGAAACAACAGCTTTTTCGTTGCATATTTGTTTCAATATTATTCATTTTGTTGCGATGGGAGTCAGATATGTCCATCATTGCCTGTATTCTGCCCGCTTCCTCCCTCGAGGACCAAGCAAGGCTTGCGTTTCAAGACAGACATGACGATATCCGCATCGAAGTCGGCCTGATGGAAGAAGGCATAAGACAGGCGGAGAAGCTTGCAGGGGAGGGTTTTGAGGTATTTATCAGCCGGGGAAGGACCGCATTCCTGATCAAGAACGCCAACCCCGAGTGGTCTGTGGTGGAGATCCCCTTCACGGTTCTCGATGTGTTCCAGACGATCAAACGAGCCAAGCTACACGGTAAAAACATCGGGGTCATCGCTTTCGCCCCGATGATATCCGGACTGGACTACTTCAACACCATGATGGGCTCATCGATCCGATTTTATCCCCTGCGAAATGAAAACGAAATCGAGCCCAAAGTACGTGCGGCCATCGCGGATAAGGTCGATATCATCGTTGGAGGGGCGATCACAGGTTCGGTGGCCAACCGGCACAACATCCCCTTTGCGGTTATCGAGAACAGCCTCGAGAGTATGCGGCAATCCGCCCAGGAGGCCAAGAACATCGCCATGGCCAAACATAGGGAAAAAACCAAAGGCAACCTTTTTAAAGCGGTCATAGACTACGCTTACGATGGTATTATTTCGGTCGATGACAAGGGGCTGATCAACATCTTCAACCCTGTTGCGGAAAGGGTCACCCGAATTCCCGCCTCGAAGGCGATTGGCCACAGCATCCAGGAGGTCTGGCCTGATCTCGAGGTCCACAGGGCCCTGTGCTCGACCAAGGAAGACCTGGCCCAACTGCTGAACATCAACAATGAGCAGGTGGTCTGCAACAAGGTTTCCATATGCGTTGACAACAAGATCGTTGGCGTGGTCATCAATTTCCAGGATGTGACCAAGCTGCAACAGATGGAGGCCAAAGTCAGAAGGCGTCTTTTTTCAACAGGACACGTGGCCGGCATGTGCTTTGACGACATCATCGGCACCAGCGACCAGCTAAAAAAGTCCGTCTCGCTTGCCAGAGATTTTGCCTTAACGGAATCTGCCATCCTGATCCTGGGGGAAACGGGAACCGGCAAGGAAGTTTTCGCGCAAAGCATCCACAATGGCAGCGACCGGAGTCAAGGCCCCTTCGTGGCCCTGAACTGCGCCGCCCTGCCGGAACAGATCCTCGAAAGCGAGCTGTTCGGCTATGTCGGCGGCGCCTTCACCGGGGCCAGCCAGAAAGGCAAGGCCGGTCTTTTCGAGGTCGCCCACGGGGGGACCCTTTTTCTCGATGAAATCGGGGAACTGACAACCATGACCCAAGGGAAGCTGCTGCGTGTGTTGCAGGAAAAGCAGGTGATGCGCCTGGGAAGCGACCGCGTGACGCCAATCGATGTCCGCATAATTGCCGCCACAAACAGACCCCTAAAGCGTTTGGTCAACGAAAAGAAATTTCGGGCGGACCTCTACTACCGCCTTAATGTATTGCAGTTGCGCCTTTATCCTTTGCGGGAACGCAATGAGGATGTCATTGCCCTGGCCCGTTTTTTTCTCGACAAATATGCCGCCAAAATGAACCGCAAACTAAAATTCACGCCCACAGCGCTGAAGGAGTTAACCCGGCACAACTGGCCCGGAAACATCCGGGAACTCCAAAACGTCGTCGAGAGAATCCTGGCGACTTTAAAAGGTCCCAAGATTGACACGGAGATAGTCCGTGCCCATCTGGAAGATCAGTTTGAAAGCGAAATTCACATGCAACTGCGCAGTGCCGAGATGGAAGACATCAGGCGGGCTTTAGTGCTGAGCCGGGGCAAGCATTCCGAAGCGGCCAAGATTCTTGGTATCAGCCGGTCAACCCTGTGGCGCAGGCTCAAAAGAATGAACGTATAGGTGGAGATGTCCTTTGGAACAAAATGATCGGGTCTACATCAGGCTGCAGCAGCACCTGGACCGCCAGGCGGTGGGGTTTCCGGCGTCCAGGTCCGGGGCCGAGCTGAAAATCCTGCGCCATATTTTCACGCCCCGGGAGGCTGAGATAGCGACCTTCCTGGATTTTCGCGGTGAACCGCTGGAGGCCATTTATCCCCGCGTTCAGCACCTGGTGGCCTCCCCGTCGGAACTGGCGGACGTGCTCGACGGCATCCTTAAAAAAGGCGGGATCGAAGCCAGGCGTGAAAACAGCCATCTCGTTTACGCCAATTCCCCCCTGGTGGTGGGGATGTACGAGCTGCAGACGGATCGCCTGACCCCCACATTTATAAGCGATTTCAAGGCCTATACCGACGACAAACGCTTCGGACTGGCCTTTCTGGGCACCCGGCTGCCCCAGATGCGCACGATCCCCGTGGCCAAGAGCATCACGCCCCGGCATCAGGTCAGCACCTACGATGAAGTCACCGCGCTGATAGAGACAGCGGAAGGGCCTTTCGTTATCCTCGAGTGCATCTGCCGCAAGAAAAAGGCCATGGAGGGTGAGCCCTGCCGGATGACCACGCGTCGGGAGACCTGCCTGGGGATGGGCAGCATTGCCGAAACCGTGCTGCTGAGCGGCAACGGCCGGGAGATCGACCGGGCAGAGGCCCTGGCCATCCTCAAGGCCAATCAGGAGGACGGCCTGATCCTGCAGCCCTCCAACACGGCCCAGGCCGCTTTCGTCTGCTCCTGCTGCGGGTGCTGCTGCGGCATGCTCCAGATGCACAAAAGCCTGCCCATACCGGTCGACTTCTGGGCCGCCAATTACTTCGCCCGGGTGGATCCCCACACCTGCAACGGCTGCGGCATCTGCGCCCGGCGCTGCCAGGCCGGCGCTCTGACCGTGTCCGGTCCCAAAAAGCCGGCACGGATCGAACTGAACCGCTGCCTGGGCTGCGGTCAATGTGTCACGGTCTGTCCCCAGGAGGCCATCACTCTCCACAAAAAAGCCGCGGCAACCGAACCGCCGGAAACACGCGCGACACTCCTGGAAATTCTCAAGGCCCATCGCCAGGGCCCCCTGGGAACGGCCCGGCTCATCGGCAAACTGGTGATCGACATGCTCCGGACCGGCAACTTTGACTTGATTAAATAAAACGGGGCGATGAGCTCCGGGCCGACGGCCTGCACTTCCGGCCCGGAGCCGGTCATTTGCTTACGCCGCCGTTTTCATCCCACGGCCACGGCCTCTGATGGCGGTAACGGCTTCGTCTGTGGTCCAGACCGTATTGGCCATATAGCGAAAGTTGACCACCGCGGCCTGATAACCGTCGCCCTCGGGCAGTCTGGCCGCTGCGGTGGCATCTTTGACCACGGCCACCTCGAAACCCTGCTCCAACAGTTCCCGCATATGGGATTCCACGCACAGGTTGGCCGACATGCCGGCCAGGATGACCTTGCCGATGCCCCGTTTGCGCAGCTGCAAAACAAGATCGTTGGATTCAGGCCCGTAGACTTTGTGCGGACTGACCACCACGGTGGAACCGTTTTCGATATAGGGTTTGTAGCGCTCGAGCCAGTCGGCACCCGAGCCTTCGAAACCGTCAAGGTTCAGCGGATCTTTGCGGTCGAACATGCCGATGTTGTGCATCAGCGCTTCCAGGGTTCCCTCAAACTGCCAGCCGTGGTCCGCCGGGTAATAATAATGGGGGGAAACGAATACAGGCAGCCCGGCCTCCTCGGCGGTGCGAAAGAGGCGCTCGATATTGTCCACCGTGTTGTTTTCCGTAACGCTCTCACCCACCACACCCCAGGTGACGCCTTCAGGACTCAGAAAGTCATTCTGGGGATCGATGATGACCATTGCCGTACGATGGATGCCTATTTTCATTCCGGGATTGGGAAGTGCCATGTCAGCCTCCTGTTGGTTTTTGAAGTTGCCGATTATCTCGGTGGTTTGAACGCACGTGGATGTTTCCGTACGCGTTGGATCGACACAATTACAAAATGCGTTCCAGTTTTCCAAAAAACCCTAACTAACTGTTATTCTATATATTTTTATTTTTTTAACTGAAATGGCATTGCAACGAAATTTCGTTTTTTACGATTTTTCGTTGTCTAACAACGATTTTTCGTTTAATTGTATCGTATGGAATCGAACCACGACGACGCACCGGATTACGGGCCGCTCAAAACACTCCTGCTGGAAATGGCCCAGGAACACGGCGTTGCCGCACTTCTGGCCATGATCGTTCGCCAACTGGCCCGGCGTCCCCATGTTGCACTGGCGCGCATATGGCTGATCCAGGAAGGCGGCTGCCCTTGTCCGGCGCTGGCGGCATCATGCGACGACAACACGAAATGCCTGCACCTGGCGGCAAGCCAAGGTCGCTCCTTGACGGACAAGAGGGCCGACTGGTCCCGCCTGAATGGCGAATTCAGCCGGTTTCCGCTGGGAAGCCGCAAGGTCGGGTGGATTGCCGCCACCGGCAAACCCGTGGAAGTAAACGACATCCAAAAAGACGCCCAATGGATCGCCAAGCCCGACTGGGCCAAACGGGAAAAAATTAGGGGCTTCGGGGGCCAGCCGCTGCTTTACAAAGGTGAGGTTCTGGGTGTTCTGGCGGTATTCACCCGCTATCGGCTGAATCATGAAGAGCTGATCTGGATGCGGATGATTGCGGATCACGCCGCCACCGCCATTGTCAATGCAAGGGCTTTTGAAAAGATCCAGCGGCTGCAGGAGCAGCTGGAGCTGGAATGTTCCTACTTGCGGGAAGAGGTGCAGGAAGCGCGGGCCTTCGGCGACATCGTGGGGCAAAGCGATGCCCTGCAAAGTGTCCTGGAACAAGTTGATTTGGTGGCCCCAACCGATGCCAACGTCATCATCCTGGGTGAATCCGGAACGGGCAAGGAGCTAATCGCCCGGGAAATCCACCAGCGCAGTCAGCGGCACGACCGCCCGCTTATCAAAGTCAACTGTGCTTCCATCAGCAGGGAACTGTATGAAAGTGAATTTTTCGGTCATGTCAAGGGGGCGTTCAGTGGTGCGATAAAAGACCGGGCGGGAAGGTTCGAAGCCGCCGACGGCGGGACGCTTTTTCTCGACGAAGTCGGTGAAATTCCGATTGACCTGCAAAGCAAACTCCTGCGCGTACTGCAGGAGGGCCAATACGAACGCGTCGGCGAGGAGAAGACACGGCAAGTGGATGTGCGGATCATCGCGGCCACCAACCGCGATCTGAAAAGGGAGGTTGCCAGGAGACGTTTCCGTCAGGACCTGTATTACCGCTTGAATGTTTTTCCCATCGAAGTGGCCCCGCTTCGGCTTCGCAAGGAAGATATTCCCCTGCTGGCCGAACATTTTTTGGCATTAATCCAGAAGCGAATCAACCGCAAGCTGCCGCCCTTGGCGGGGGCCCGCCTCAGGCAGCTTCAGAGATATGCCTGGCCGGGAAATGTCCGCGAACTCCAGAATGTCATCGAACGGGCGGCGATCGCCTCCCAGGGCCGCGCGCTGCGATTTGTCCTGCCCAATGATGACGGCCCCGGCAATGGACAACCGGCGGCCGCCGTCGAAATGGATCCCTCGGAGGAGTGGGTGATGCTTCCCGAATCCGAGATGAGACGGCGGGAACGACAGAACATCATCGCCGCTTTGAAAAAAAGCCACTGGAAAATCTACGGTCCGGGGGGCGCCGCGCAGTTACTCGGCATCAAGCCCACGACGCTGGCTTCACGAATAAAGAAAATGAAGATTATGAAACCGCCGGTAGAGTCACCCATGTAAATTGGGGGAAGTTTTGCCGCCCGATTGGTCACCGGCGCTTCTTCCTTCGGTTTCCAATCCTTGGGAAAGCTTTTTCGCAATGTATCATCAGCAAGCAAACGCAGCCATAAAGACAAATTAAGGCTTTATCGAAAAAAGCGCGACGGTTATAACCATTCAGACGGCAATGCCAACCAACCTTCCAAAGGAAACAGGGGGCAGCCCCAGTATGCCCAAATTCCACCGCAGCCTTCTCCCTTTCCTCACCCTTGGTATACTGACCTGGGTTCCGTCCCCGGCATGGGCCCATATGGTCAATACGGAAGTGGGGCCTTTCTATGCGGGCATGCTGCATCCCCTGATGTCCAACGAGCACCTGCTCCCCATGCTGGCCCTGGCCCTGGTGGTGAGCCAGGAGGATACCATCGCCGTTGTCGGATCGCTGATCCTTTTTCCGGCAACACTGGTCCTGGGCATACTGTGGGGCGGTTCCCTGCCGGTTCTGGACAATGGGTTTCGCCTGGCCAATCAGGCCGGCCTTGTCGTCCTGGGCGGCCTGCTCCTGTTCGCCGGCCGCCCGTCACGTTTCCTCGCGATGGCGGCCGTTCCCCTGACCGGACTGGTCCTGGGATTCCGCAGCGGGATCGATTGGCAGGCCTCCGGGGTAGGATACGGTTTCATGCCGGGTCTGGCCCTCACCGGCCTGGTGGTCATGGCCCTGTTTGCCGGCGGCTTTCCCCGGGCAAGCGATCGATTCACCCGCGGCGCCCGCACTTTATGCGGACTCTTTTTTGCCATCATTGGCCTGGCCATGCTCTCGGGCTACTGGGTGACGGACAGCGGCCCGATGATTCGGGGCGTCGGGCTGCCTTCGGAGGCCGATCTAACCGCCATGGTGAGGACAGCCCCCCTGCGCCCGGCCCTGCTGACGGGCGCCCTGTTCGGCGCATTCCTGTGGGGCGCCGGGCATGCCCTGACACCCGGTCACGGCAAAGCCATCGTAGGCGCCTACCTGATCGGGGCCCGCAGCACCGCCCGCCATGCCGTTTATCTCGGATTGACGGTCACGGTAACCCACACCCTGGGCGTCTTCATCCTGGGGGCCATTGCCCTTTTCGCCTCCCGCTACATCCAGCCCGAGCAGCTCTATCCCTGGCTGGGAACAGCCTCCGGTCTGATCGTCCTGATCCTGGGGGCCGTCATGCTCTACCGGCGCCTGGACGAATTTCGGAAAGGGAAAAGCCACGCCCATGATGGGCACCCCCATCCCGCAACCGACCACAACCATGATCGGAGACCCCACAATGGCCATGATCACGGCCACGATCATTTCTCCCGCGACCATCGTCACGCGCATTCCCACCATCGGCCGGGAGACGACGGTGCGCCCATTACCTGGCGGTCTCTGATCAGCCTGGGAATTTCCGGCGGTCTGCTGCCCTGCCCGTCAGCCCTGGTGCTGCTGCTGGCCGCGGTGTCCATCCAGCGAACAGGCATCGGCATGGTCCTGGTGCTGGCCTTCAGCCTGGGGCTGGCCGGTGTCCTCACCACGGTGGGGCTGCTGTTCGTGCGGGGCCGGCTGCTGCTCGGCCGCCACCCCGCCACCGCCGAATTGGGCCGCTACCTGCCTGCGGCCAGCGCCATCGTCATTCTGATCCTCGGCATGATCCTGACCGGCGCCGCCCTCCGGCAAATCCTGATGATTTAGTGTTCGTCCAGAGAGGGTCGATTTTGGGTTCCGAGCAAGGCCTGAGCGATTTTTCCCGCTTCGCGGGATCATATCCCGCCTGATTTATTCTCTGCGGTGGGGGGAAACCGCAGGAATAGGGGACTATTGCGATGATTTCAAAAAAGCGAAAACGCCGCTCGGGGCCAAAAGATGCCATTTATGGATGGACACTACTTAAGGAAAAAGAGGCTCAACTGGGGCCAGTAGGTGATGACGATAACAGCCGCCAGCAGCACCAGCATAAACGGGATCGTTGCCCGATAGAGCTCGGCCACCGGCTTTTCAAACCGATAGCTGGCAATAAAGAGGTTCATGCCCACCGGTGGGGTGAAATAGCCGATCTGCATGTTGGCCAGAAAAATGATGCCGAGATGAACGGGATTGACCCCGTAGCTGACCGCCACCGGGAGGATCAGGGGTATCATGATCACCAGGGCGGAAAAGATGTCCAGGATGGCCCCCAGCAGCAGCAGCAAAATATTGAGCAGGATGAGGAAGAGGATTTTGTCGCTGACCAGCCGTTGGATCAGGTTGAAAAGACGCATGGGAACTTCGGCGTCGATCAGGTAATTGGTAAAGGCCAGCGATACCCCCAGGATGAGCAGGATGCCGCCCACCATCACCATGGAATCCCGCATGATGGCGGGAAGCTGGCTGATGCGAATTTCCCGGTACACGAAAACCTCCACCACCACGACGTATGCGGCAGTGATGACGGCGGCTTCCGATATGGCCAGATAACCGCTGTAAATTCCGGCCAGCAGAAAAATCGGCAGCGGCAGCTCCCAGATGGCGGCACGCAGGGCGGCAAACGCTTCCCGGACGGAAAAGGCCTCCCGTGAACGCGTCATGCCGCGATTCGTCCAGAGACTCCAGCAGGACAGCATCACCAGCATGAGAAGCCCCGGCAGCAATCCGGCCCAGAACAGGTCCTCGATGGCAAAAACCGGTCCGACCCCCAACTGCTGGGCGATGACGCCGTACAGAATCAGGGGGACGGAGGGCGGGAAAAGGAGCCCCAGGCTCCCCGAGGAGGTGACGAGCCCCAGGCTGAAACGCTCATGGTAGCCGTCCCGGGTCAGGGCCGGGTAAAGCAGCGCGCCCAGGGCCACGATCGTGACCCCGGAAGCACCGGTAAAGGCGGTGAACAGCGCGCAGGCCACCAGGGAAACCACCGCCAGGCCGCCGGGCATCCATCCCAGGAAAACCCGGGTCAGCCGCACCAGGCGCTCCGATGTCCGGCTGCTCCCCACGACATAACCGGCAAAGGCAAAAAACGGCAGGGCCAGCAGCAGGGGCATATCGGCAATGCGGTAAATCTCGATGGCCACCGCCGAGAGATCGATGCCCTGGGAATAAAAGCCCACCATGGCCACCGCCAGGAGAACGGTAAAAAGGGGGGCGCCCAGAATGGCCAATAGGATCAGCAGAAACGACAGGAGGATGGCGGTCACGGCACCGCCTTCCGCCCCGGGGCAAGGGTCATCAGAAACTGGGTGAAATAACGCGCGGCAATGATGAAAAAGGCCAGTGGCAATACCGACTCACAGACCCAGTAGGGCACCCGGGCAAAAGCCAGACCACCGGCATTGTATTCCATGATGACAAATTGCAGGCAATAGTAGGCGGCGGCGATACAAACGCCCCCGGCAAAAAGAGTGGTCAGGCTCTCCGCCGCCCGCCGCCACCCGGGCGAGAGAAAACGGGTCACCAGATCCACACTGATGTGCTTGCGCTGCCGGGTGGCCACCATGGACCCGGCCATGCCGAGCCACAGCACCATCAGGCGCACCAGGATATCGCCCCACACGAGACCGGTGCCCAAGAGGTTGCGCAAAACGATCTGGTAAAGGGCCAGCCCCATGGTCGCCGTCAGCATCAGCGCGATCAGCAGGTCCTCCACCCGATGAATCACCAGCAGGGCCAGTTTCAGGCGGGATGCCGTGGGACCGTTAGTCATGCTTGCGGGCCTGTTGGGATCGATAGTCGTCAAGATGGGATTCCAGCATCTCCACCATGGCGGGACTGATAAAGCCCCCGTCGATGATCTGCTGATTGACGGAGGCGGCCAGCTCATACCAGGCCGCAAGACTCTCCTTGCCGGGTTCGATGAATTGAATCCCCTGGGACCGGATCGCTTCCAGCGCCTTGGTGTTGTCCGCCCGGTTCATGGCGTCCATCTCGCGCCAGGCCTGCCCCATGACTGCCCGCACAATGGCCTGGTCTTCCGGAGCGATACGGGCAAAGGCCTTACGGTCGATGGCCAGGATGCCGTAGATATAGACGATGGGGATCTGGGTGAGGTATTTTACCTGGGTGTGCCACTGCAGCACGATGGCCCCCACCGGGCTGATGGCCACCGTGTCGATCAATCCGGTCTGCAATCCCGTGCGCACGTCGGCGATGGGCAGGGAAATGGGATTGATGCCGAATCCCTCCATCGCCTTCATGATCATCTTGTCGTGGGCCGGAATCCAGATCTTGAGCTGTTTGAGGGTGTCCACATCCGTCACCGGTTCATTGGACAGGATATAGGAAAAACCGCCGTCGGCCATGCCGAATGTGACAAAACCGTTTTCCTCCAGACCTTTCAGGATGATCGGGTCCATCTGCCGGCGGACATAATCCACTTCCTCCATGGACTTGAATTTGAGGGGCATGGCATAGATCTGGGTGTCGGGATAGTAGCCCGACAGGGTCCCACCGGAAAAAGCGCCGCCCTGCAACTGGCCAACCCGGATTTTGCGCAGCACCGCCTGGTCGTTGCCCATGACACCGCCGGGGTAGAATTTGAAGCGCACGCGGTTTTCGGTCGCCTGGGCGACCTTGTCGGCGCCTTCCCGCATCTTCTGCATCCAGCCGGAGCCTTCCGGGGACAGGGTTGCAATTTTAAGGCGGGCCGCCTGGGATGGCCCGGTGAGCATCAGCGCAAGGATTGTCGCCGTAAGGCACAGCCAATTCAAACGAAGCATGATTCATCCTTCCCGTTTTTCACATTCCCACTGCATGAAACATCGGCGGATTGGTGTTCTTCTTTAGAAATAATCATCGGCTCCGGCCATCAATACGCGCGCCCGTTCCTGGGCCAACGTGTTCTGGAGAACCAGTTCGGGCACGCGGGGATCGGCCGCCAGGACCTCGCGAAGCAGTCGATCGTGAAGGTCACGGTCGTACATCATACGGGCGTACTGCTGGGCATAGACCACCTTGGCCATCAGGTTGGCGCCCTGTGAAATGTCGATGGCGCGGTCGAAATGCTGCCGGGCCACCTCGGGTTTGCCCCCCAGGGCCGGCGGCACCAGAATGGCAAACGTGCCCATGTAAAGGTGAGCACTGCCCTGCTGATAGGTTTCGTCGATGTCGACGACCCGCTGCATGATGGCTTCCACCCGTGCGAGCTCGGCCACGGCTTCGAGGTCGTCCTTATGGGCCTGGATCCAGCCGGCCCAGGCCGACCCCAGCGTGAAAAAAACCGGCACATCATCCGTTTTCATCTCATGGATACGGGCTTCGAAAACCTCGAATTCGCTCTGCCGCAGACCGCAGTCCTCCGGATAGCGGACACACAGGGCGCGCTCGGCATAATCGAGGGCCCGCGCGGAAAGTTTGCGGGCCCGCTCCGGCGTTTCCACAAACGCTGCGCTGTAGGTGCTGTAGAGCTTGGCCGCCTTGATCAGCAGCGTTTCATTTTCAGGGTCGTTGTGAATCATGCCGTCCAGCATCAGCAGATAGGCCGGCCCGCCGGCCTTGACCGTATCGGGGTCATCGTTGTTGGCAATGGCCTGGGAAAGACTGTCAGCCAGATCGCCGGCGGCCATGGAAACGATACGACTGCAACCCGGCAGCAGAAAAAGGGTCAACAACAACAGGACAGTCAGCCCCGGGTCGATCCAGCGTCGACATGCCGATGTGGTCTTGTTTCGCATCAGGATGATTTCCTCAAAAACGCCATTCTTCGTCCGTCGAAAGAGGTGGGTCAGCATGACAGCGCGTCGCCCGCCCCGTCTGGGTCCGTTCGTTCAGGAGTTCCATAAAGCAAATCGACGAAAATTGCAAAACCGTAGCGGGATTACGTTAGGAAACGATTTGGATGCTCATCCAGGCAGGACGGCGGACTTGAATGGCTAGGATTCCGCCGCTTATCCGGATATTTCACGAGTTCGAGATGTTCATTGGTGTAGAAAAAATTTCATGCAATGTTCGGGCTAGTCGTTGGTCACCGCACCGGGGTCGCCGGCGTCGGTTTTTTCAATGAGGGGAATCATCAATTTCTGACGGATCTGCAAAGCGGCCAGGTCCGCCTCCATGTTGTAGTGTTTGAGAAGCCACATGGGCACGTCGAATTTTTCCCGGCAAAGGGTCCAATAGTTGTCACCGCTTTGGACCCGGTATACCTCCAGTTCCCCCACCCGATAGACCGCGAAGAAATCCTCCTGGAGCCGCTTATGGTATTCATAGCGCTGTTCTTCGAATTCGCCCGCGCTGATCTTGTCCAGCGGGATCTTCACCTTTTGATGCAGGTGCAGGGTTCGGCCGTAGCGCAGGCCGTTCAGACGTCGGATCTCCTGGGTACGCACCCCGGCCCACTCGGCAAAGTGGCCCAGTGTCTCTTCCACTTCCACCTGAAGGACTCCCACGGGCCGCTGGTCGATCCGGGTCTTCCGGTGAAAGCGCACATCGACGGACACGATTTCGGGGTTGGCGATGATTGCATCGGTTTTCGCAGCTGACGCCGATGCTTCGGCCGCAAGCGGCCCTGCCGCCGCGGTCAGAATTGGCTGTGTTTCGTCCGGGACGGTCGGGTGGGATGCTGATTTGGGCTGCTGCCGGGATACCGTTTCGCCGGTCGTGGATGGAGGCGATGGGACCTCGGGCGCAGACGTCGCGGGCTCCGGCAGCACCGGCATTGCGTCCGATACAGAAGCCGAAGTCCCCGGCGCTGCCGACGTTTTTGGCGGTACGTCAGTCTGGGCCACCGGCACTGCCGGTGCCGCCTCGGGAGATGCTTTCAGGGGAGCCGGAACGAAACCGGCCTGCTCGGGCTGGATGCCCCCAGGGACCGCCGTCGTTTGGTCGGATGCATTCTTCTTATGGGAGGCAGCCTCCGAATCCGCTGTTTCCTGGTCGACAGATGCCACCAGGACCGGTGCCTGGGGCTTGGGCGGTGCGACTTTTTCGCCCGGAAGCGGTATGCGCAGGGTCTGCTTGGGATAGATGGTGGCCCGGGATCCCAGGTTGTTGGCAAGGATCAGGTCCGACAGGCGGACGCCGTGGTGGCGGGCGATCCGCCCGGCGGTATCCCCCCGCTGGACCGTGTAGAACCGGCTGGGTTTCTGGGCTGATTTGAATAAAGAGGATGGGATGGCGGCCAGGGTCACGGCATCGCGACCATCGCTGTGCGGCAACCGCAAGGAATAGCCTTGGGGGACATATTTCTGGTCGTTGAAAACCGGTGATCGGAGGGCCGGATTCAGTTTCCGGACGGTTTCCGGTGAAATGCCGTAGTGTTTGGATAAATCCTGCAGGCGGATATAGCCCGCCATGGTCACCGTCCGGGATGGCTTGGGGTCGTCCAGGCGCAGTTCTCCGAAATAAGTGGTGTAATCGGCGGCCACCTGCCGGGCCGCCAGGAATTCCGCATAAAAATTACGTGAAGCGAATTTGAAGGTGCGGCCGCGGTAAGACTTGAATATGGCTGGATAGTCACCGTGCTTCTGCCGGCCACGGGCCATGCCGGCAGCCCCATGGTTGTAGGCCGTGATGGCCAGTGGCCAGCTACCGAGTTTGGCGTGGTTTTCGCGCAACAACTGCGCGGCGGCGTGGGTGGCCCGGATGGGGTCGCGCCGTTCGTCCAGCACGTAGCCCACCTGCATGTACCGCCGGCCCGTGGACCGGGTGAACTGCCATATGCCGGCGGCCCCGAATTTACTGTAGGCGCTGGGATTGAAAGAGGATTCGACATGGGGCAGGTACGCCAAATCTTCTGGCACGCCGTAGGATCGAAGGATGGACCGGATTTCATCCAGGTAGGCGCCGGATCGGATCAGGCCGGCCCGGAAGCGGTCCTTCTGACCGAGCTGGCTGCGCACCTGTCGGCTCGCCCGGCGAAACGTCTGGGCGTCGGCGCCAGGGCCGAAAAGCCGGGCCACCCGTTGGCAGTCTTCATCCGCGCTTTGGGGATTGGCCGCCAGGCGCTGGAGGATATCCCGGTATTGGGCCTTGGCGCGTTTCGTCCGGCTGCGGTTGATTTTGCGGGCCCCCGGCGCATCGTAGGGTTTGACCGCAATCACATCGTAGACGATGCCCAGGTCGTGACTGTCATGGATGACCACCTGGGTGGTGGGATACTGGGCGTAAATCTTGACCCAGAAATCCACGTTGGGTTCGATAACCTCAAACCGGGGAAAAATGTCAGCGGCCGCCAGGGGGAGGGACGTCCCCAGCAATATGAGGGTACTGATGACGAGATGATGCAGGGCGTTGCGTGACCGATGCATAACCATCCTCTTTCGCTCCGAAAAAAAGGGTACCGGTTCAGGGCGTTTGATGGAACAATCTTCTTTTGCCGTGGGGCATTATCGGCTGCCGTGCGCAACGGGTAAAGGCCGCCTCAAGATAACACGCTCGAATAGGGGCCTAACCCGGACATTTCAAGAAATATTCGGGCTGACAGCCGCAGGGCGCCATCAGTCGAGGGGCCGGAACCGCTGCAGCGCCTGGGCGATGCTGTCCCTGCGGTCTTCGGCCAGATCACGAATCGGGACCACGGCCTAGGTATCGTCATTGCGGACGATGTAGTACCAGGCCCCGTCATCCCAGATGCGGATCAAATCATCGGGGTTGCCCCCCACCTCGTCCCGGTATACCTGTTTTATTTTCTGCCCCAGTTGATAAATGCGTTTATTGTCCATAGGGTTACCTCCAGGGGGGATCATGTTATGCCTTTTCTTGATGTAACCGTAGAAAGTTTTTTATCTGTCATTCCGGACTTGATCCGGAATCCCCAACTCTCTGATATCAATAGATTCCGGCTTCCGCCGGAATGACGTTCAAACGGGAAGTGGTACTTTTTACAGTTTCATATTTTCTTTTCCGGAAAAGAAAAAGAATAATAGAATTATCATCCCGGATCGACACCATCGCTCCAGGCCCTTCGCCAGAAAAGGCGATCGTTTGATGTATATATCCGGGCCCGGAGGACCCGGCTTTGGGTTCCCCCTGGAAGGGGGGATGCTCCAATCGCGAGAAACAATAGGCGTCAGAAGACAGAATTCAGGAGCCAGAAGGATTTTGATGTCGCTTCGCTCCGTCTTTTGAAAAAAATCGAATGCGCCGAAGGCGAAAACCTTATTCTGAATTCTGGATTCAGGCTCCTGAATTCCTATACGACGATTACGGCGGAGCCAATTATCTCTGAC
>Ga0207831_100112_pt1 | contig 64192 bp, 54 predicted proteins | sample TtanPargueraPR_7_FD_187741 | JGI IMG/M metagenome (GOLD analysis project Ga0207831, IMG submission 187741) | Aerobic enrichment media microbial communities from Bioluminiscent Bay, La Parguera, Puerto Rico - Tt and M1 (2) (SPAdes) | ecosystem: Environmental > Aquatic > Marine > Unclassified ...
GAGAGATAAGTATTGCTTGTCGAAGAGAATAGTTTACTAACTGGGCCCCTTTCTTTTTAATATCTTGGTTTATACTCAAAATTAATCCTTTCCATTCCATCAAAAAATATCTTCGCAAATCTAAGGTTTGCAAAGAGAGGGAATGAGGGTGAGTTTGATTTGTATTTGAAAGGAATTGATAATTATTGCCAAGATGAACTAGAACATCATTATCGCTTTATTCAAAGCTTCCATAAAGATGTCGATCTCTTCTTTTGTGTTGTACATTCCAAATGAAATGCGTGCACAGGCCGACATTCCAAAATGCTGCATAATCGGATCGGCACAATGATGGCCGGTGCGAATGGCAATACCCATTTTATCGAGTAACATTCCCAAATCGTACGAATGAATTCCATCGATGTTAAAACAGATTACTCCCGATTTGTGAGGTGCCTCGCCATAAATCTTTAAACCATCGATGGCTTTTAGTTTTTCGGTGGCATATTCCAGCAACTCGTGTTCGTGGCGACCCATGTTTTCAACGCCAATTTCGTTTACCAGATCAATCGCTGCTCCAAAAGCCGCTAATCCAGAAATGTTAGGAGTTCCTGCTTCAAATTTATAGGGGATCTCGTTGAAGGTTGTTCCGTCGAACGACACTTCCGATATCATTTGTCCGCCGCCCTGATAAGGAGGCATTTCTTCCAGCCACTTTTCTTTTCCGTATAAAACACCAACACCGTTTGGCCCGTAAACTTTGTGTGCTGAAAAAGCATAAAAGTCAACATCGAGTTTTTGTACATCAATCTTTATGTGTGCTGATGCTTGTGCTCCATCAACCAGAACAGCAACGTTGTTTTTGTGTGCTATTTTAATGATTTCTGCAATCGGGTTTATGGTTCCGAGAACATTCGAAACGTGATTAACCGCAATCAACTTTGTTTTCGGAGTGATCAGTTCCGGCAGCTTTTCTATCTCGAGCAAACCGGTGTCGTTAAACGGAAGTTTTACGATTTTTGCATTTCGTCTTCCGGCTGCAATTTGCCACGGAACAATGTTAGAGTGGTGCTCCATTTCTGAAACGATGATCTCATCGCCGTCCGAAACATATTTTTCGCAAAAACTGCTTGCTACCAGGTTAACACTTTCAGTGGTTCCCTTCGTAAAAATTATCTCTTTACGCGAAGCAGCATTAACAAAAGCCTGTACTTTGTCTCGAACCTCTTCGTATTCAACCGTCGCTTTATCGGCCATGTAGTGTGCACCACGGTGAATGTTACCATAGTAATCGTTGTGCAACTGCTCAAGCTTTAATAGCACCTGAACCGGTTTTTGAGCCGAAGCAGCCGTGTCGAGATAAACTAATGGTTTATTGTATACCTTTTGCTGAAGAATGGGGAAATATGATCTGATTTTTTCGATATCGTAATTCATAGACTCATTGTTTACTGAGCGGGTGACTCTGCGTCACCCGCTCAGTCGATGTAATGCAAAGGTGCAAAAGATTTTGTAATTTTAAGGGAATACACATTTATATCATACCTATTTATCTGATTCTTAATTTGCTTATGAACTTTGCGCCCGATCACATATTTCACATTTATAACAGAGGTAATAATTCGCAACGTATTTTCTTTCAACGTAAGAATTATCTCTTCTTCCTGAAAAAGAGAATCCGCAGGTTCTCTTTAATTATATGCACGAAAATCCATTACGTGAAAAGCTTGTATCACATTTGGATGATTGGGAATTTTCGTCGTTATTGGATTATTCAGGGAAAAGAGATGGTGACCTGATAAATAGAGAGTTGGCGCGGGAGTTTGGATTGTTGAAGGATTAACTGAGCAGGTGACTTCAAGTCACCTGCTCAGTTGTTCTATATCTTAACAATCGCACTGGTAAGCACAATCGTGACAACGGGCAACTTCGCCTTTCAGGCGTTTGTCAACCAGTTCGTCGATACGGTCGCGTAATGGCTCCAGTTTGATTTCTTTTACCACCTCGTGGGCAAAAGCGTTCATCATCATCAGGCGTGCCTTATCTTCTTGAATTCCACGTGCACGCAGGTAAAACAATGCTTCCTCGTCAATCTGACCAACTGTTGCACCGTGACTACATTTTACATCGTCAGCATCAATAATCAGCTGAGGTTTTGTTTGCATGGTAGCCTCGTCGGTCAACAACAAGTTGTTGTTACGCTGGAAAGCATTTGTTTTTTGTGCATCGCGAACAACGTGAATTCTTCCGGCAAACGCACCAGTTGATTTCTCGTCGAGCACGTTTTTATAAATCTGATTACTTTCGCAATGTGGCGCCGCGTGAATAACCTGAGTAAAATTGTCGACATGTTGTTTCTTGTCCATAAAAGACATTCCAAACATGTGCGCCTCGGCATTTTCGCCGTTTAACGCAAATTGCAGGTTGTTACGAATCAAACCGCCGTGTAACGATGCAGTGTGTGTTGTAACACGCGAATCGCGCTGCTGATCGATAAATACCGAATTGATATTTGTGGCTTTGTTATGCTGGTTTTGTAGCGTGTAAAACTCCACCTCAGCATTGTTGCCGGCAAAAATTTCGGTTACCGAGTTATTCAGGTATTGGTTCAGGTTCAGTGTGTGATCGCATAACAACACCTGAACTTTAGCACCATCTTCAACAAGAATAAAATTCCGTTGAGTAGAGAATGTATCTTTTTCGTCTTGCAACAGATTGATGATCTGGATCGGACTTTCAACTACTACATTTTTCGGAACATAAAGGAAAAAACCATCTTTGGCAAAAGCTGTGTTCAGCGCCACCATTGGGTCTTCTTCAACATTTGCCAGGCTGGCATATTTTTCCAGTAACTCAGGTCTTTCTTTCGAAATACTGTCGAGGCTGTCGAGAATAACTCCTTCCGGAAGATCTCCTTTTTCTGTTTCGTTTTTGTAGAACCAACCATTAAAAACCAGTGCCAGGTTGGTATTCAGTTGCGGAACATCGCAACGAAAAACCTCGCCCATATCGGCTTTCTTTTCCTCCCTTGTGTGGATGAATTTAAAATCGGGCACAAATGCCGGATTTAGGTTGGTGTATTTATAATTTTCATTTTTTCGCGTTGGTATACCCTGCAAAACAAAGTTCTGAAACGCCTTTTTTCGTTGAGCGTTCAAAATATCGGACGAGTTTGCGAAAAGCTCGTCTTTTACTTCGTTGTAATGCGCGGTATATTTTAGCGATAAATCTGCTTTGTCAACTAAAACGCTCATGTTAATTTCCGTTTTCTGATTTAATCCAGTCGTACCCTTTTTCTTCCAGTTGGAAAGCCAGTTCTTTTCCGGCTGTTTTAACAATTTTTCCCTGGTAAAGAATATGTACAAAATCGGGTACAATATAATCGAGCAGGCGCTGGTAGTGGGTTACCACAATTGTCGACCTTTCAGGCGATTTTAGCGCGTTTACTCCGTTGGCTACTGTTTTTAATGCGTCAATATCAAGTCCTGAATCGGTTTCGTCAAGAATTGCTAATTTCGGCTCAAGCAGTGCCATCTGGAAAATCTCGTTTTTCTTTTTCTCACCACCCGAGAATCCTTCGTTTACCATGCGGTTGGTTAATTTAGTATGCATGTCAACCAAATCCATTTTCTCACGCATTAATTTCAGGAATTCGCCTGCAGTAAGTTCTTTTAATCCTTTGTGCTTCCGGTGTTCGTTAACTGAAGTTTTCAGGAAGTTTACCATTGGTACGCCGGGAATTTCAACCGGGTACTGGAAACTTAAAAAGATACCTTCTTTGGCGCGTTCTTCAGGTGACTTTTCCAATAAGTCTTCTCCTTCAAAAACAACTTCGCCATTGGTAATTTCGTAATCCTCTTTTCCGGCAAGTACGTTTGCAAGTGTACTTTTTCCTGAACCGTTAGGTCCCATAATAGCGTGAACTTCGCCGGGTTTAACTTCAAGATTGATTCCCTTCAGGATTTCCATCCCTTCAACGGAAGCATATAAGTCTTTAATTTTTAACATCTTTACTACTATACTGTTGCGGGAAAGAGCTTGAACTCTTGCCCTGAGTTATTTAAAATTTGTTTATCCTACACTACCTTCAAGACTGATTTGCAGAAGCTTTTGGGCTTCAACGGCAAACTCCATCGGAAGTTTATTCAGCACTTCTTTGGCGTAACCGTTTACAATCATTCCAATTGCAGTTTCTGTGTCGATTCCACGTTGGTTACAATAGAAAATCTGGTCTTCACCAATTTTCGACGTTGTTGCCTCGTGTTCAACAACCGACGATTTATTTCCAACTTCGATATACGGGAAAGTGTGCGCTCCACAAGTATCGTTTAACAGCAATGAATCACACTGCGAGAAGTTTCGCGAGTTAGTAGCCTTTGGCATTACTTTTACCAAACCACGGTACGAGTTCTCACTTTTACCGGCCGAAATACCTTTCGACACAATTGTTGATTTGGTGTTGCGTCCGATGTGGATCATTTTCGATCCGGTATCGGCCTGCTGATGATTGTTGGTAACTGCGACCGAGTTGAATTCACCAATAGAATTGTCACCCATCAGAATACAACTTGGGTATTTCCAGGTAATTGCCGAACCGGTTTCAACCTGTGTCCAGCTAATTTTTGACGAAACACCGCGGCAAACACCACGTTTTGTAACGAAGTTGTAAATACCACCTTTTCCGTTTTTATCTCCCGGATACCAGTTTTGTACAGTTGAATATTTAACCTCGGCACGGTCGAGTGCGATAATTTCAACAACTGCAGCGTGCAACTGATTTTCGTCGCGCATCGGAGCGGTACAACCTTCAAGGTAACTTACGTAACTGTCGTCGTCGGCCACAATAAGTGTACGCTCAAACTGTCCGGTGTTGGCTGCGTTAATCCTGAAATAAGTGGATAATTCCATTGGGCAACGAACACCTTTTGGAATGTAACAGAACGATCCGTCGCTAAACACGGCTGAGTTAAGTGCTGCAAAATAGTTGTCGGCTACCGGAACAGCCTGTCCCAGGTATTTTTTTACTAAATCAGGGTGGTCTTTTACTGCTTCCGAAAACGAACAGAATATGATTCCTTTTTCGGCTAAAGTATCTTTAAAAGTTGTTTTTACCGAAACCGAGTCGATTACTGCATCAACGGCAACTCCTGCCAGATGTTTCTGCTCTTCAAGCGGAATACCCAGTTTATTGAAAGTGTCCAGCAATTCCGGATCTACCTCGTCAAGACTTTCATATTTAGGGCCTTTTTTTGGGGCCGCGTAATAACTTATTGCCTGAAAATCGATGGGCGGAACTTTTAAATAAGCCCAGTTCGGCATTTTCATTTTCAGCCATTTTCGGTAAGCTTCCAACCTGAAATTCAACATGAATTCCGGTTCTTCCTTTTTGGCAGATATCAAACGAATTACGTCTTCGTTAAGGCCTTTGTCGATAATGTCAGTTTCAATATCGGTAACAAAACCGTATTTGTATTCGCCTTGCGTTACGTCATTCAATATTTTATCTTGTTCTTCCATTTTCTGACTCTCTTTCTCTCTCTTGAATGATTAAAAAATTTGCGTCTCTTTTAAAGCTTGTTATTCATCTCATTTTTGGTGCCGGAATCTTTTTGCTGACATTTCTGCCCAATCAATTTCCGAAGCTTAATACCATAAATAACAGCAATTTCGATTAAATAACAACGCTTTTTTGTTCCTGTTCACGTATAAATTGCAAAGATATAAAACTATAGGTACTTTTGCAGGTGAAAAGCATATAAAAACATACCTATTTGTCTTTTATTAACAATGAATAAAGAAAGAAAACAAACGAATATTTCAGAGCTGGGAGAGTTTGGTTTAATCGACCGATTAACGAAGGCGATAAATATAAAAAACGAGAGCACGGTTAAAGGAGTTGGCGACGATGCAGCGATTCTTGATTTTAAGGAAAAACAAGTGGTTGTATCTTCCGATCTGTTAACCGAAGGAATACATTTCAACCTGATGTACGTTCCGCTGAAACACCTTGGTTACAAGGCTGTAGTGGTGAATTTGTCGGACATTTTTGCCATGAACGCCACCCCAAAACAGATCATTGTAAATATCGGGGTTTCGGGAAAGTTTTCGGTAGAAGCTTTGGAGGATTTATACGAAGGAATTCACCTGGCTTGCGAGCAGTACAATGTTGATTTGGTGGGTGGCGACACAACCAGTTCGTTAACCGGATTAACACTGAGTATTACAGCCATCGGCGAAGCAGAAAAGGACGAAATTGTAATGCGTAGCGGTGCAAAACCAAACGACATTTTATGTGTGTCGGGAGATTTGGGTGGCGCTTACATGGGGCTTCAGTTGTTGGAGCGCGAAAATGAAGTTTTTAAGGTGAACGAGAACATGCAGCCAAAGCTGGATGGTTACGATTATATTCTGGAGCGTCAGTTAAAACCTGAGGCACGAGTAGATATTATTGCAGCATTTAAACGAATCGGAATAAAACCTACTTCGATGATCGATATTTCGGATGGTTTGTCATCGGAGATAATGCATTTGTGCAAGAATTCGGGTGTTGGTTGTAGTTTGTTCGAGGATAAAGTTCCGATGGATTACCAGACCAAACAAATGGCTGAAGAGTTAAGCATTAATCCAATTGTGGCCGCCTTGAACGGTGGCGAAGACTACGAGTTGTTATTCACGCTACCGTTGGACGATTACGAGAAAATTAAAAATGATCCTGACTTTACCGTTATCGGACATATGACTGAAGCGGGAGAAGGCATCAACCTGCAAACAACAGGCGGTTCGTCAATCCCGCTTGAAGCACAGGGCTGGAATCACGGTAAGTAACCTGAAATTAGCAGATACAAAAAATGCCATCCGTCAGCTGACGGATGGCATTTTTTGTATCTGCTATTTTTTAATGGTAATTAATCCGGGAAATAACCACGGATAATACCACGTTTCGAGTCTTTTACAAAAAGTAAAACTTCGTCGCGCTCAGGAGTTGCAGGCATTTCTGCTTCAATAATTTCAACAGCCTGTGCAGTGTTCAACCCTTTCTGGTAAATGTAACGGAAGATGTCCTGTACTTCACGAATTTTGTCGTTGTTGTACTGACGGCGACGTAAACCAATTGAGTTAATACCAACGTACGAAAGTGGTTCGCGACCTGCTTTAATAAAAGGAGGAACGTCTTTACGAACCAACGATCCACCCGAAATCATTACGTGCGAGCCGATTCTTACAAACTGGTGAACGGCAGTCATTCCACCAAGGATCGCCCAATCGTCAACCTGAACCTCGCCGGCCAACTGTACATTGTTCACTAAAATAATGTTGTTCCCAACTTTACAATCGTGAGCAACGTGTACGTATGCCATTAAAAGGTTGTTGTCGCCAATAACAGTTTTACCTTTTGCCGAAGTACCTCTGTTGATGGTCACAAATTCGCGAATGGTGTTGTTGTCGCCAATTTCAACGGTTGAATATTCGCCTTTGAATTTCAAATCTTGCGGTGCAGCACCAATTACAGCACCCGGAAAAATCTTGCAATTCTTTCCAATGCGTGTTCCGGGTAAAATAGTTACGCTTGAACCAATTCTCGTCCCTTCGCCGATTACAACGTCATGATCGATTGAAACAAAAGGCTCGATAACCACGTTATCAGCAACTTTTGCATCGGGATGGACGTAAGCTAATGGTTGTTTCATTTTATACTTTTTAACTGTCTTTATTAATCTACTTTTTTACAATCTGTGCCATAAATTCACCTTCGGCAACAATTTTATCACCAACATAGGTAGTTCCTTTCATGTTGGCAATTCCTCTTCTAATCGGCGAAGTTAATTTTAATTTGAAAATCAGCGTGTCGCCCGGAACAACTTTTTTTCTGAACTTAACATTGTCAATACGAATGAAGTACGTTGAAAATTGCCCTTCTTGTTTGTTGAGTACCAGCAATCCACCGCATTGCGCCATAGCTTCAACCAGTAAAACTCCCGGCATTACAGGCTCGTCGGGGAAGTGTCCCTGGAAGAACGGTTCGTTTACTGTAACGTTCTTCACACCAATAATTTCGTCGTCGTGAATGCAAACTACTTTATCAACCAGTAAAAACGGGTAACGATGAGGAAGTAGTTCTCTTATTCGGTTAACGTCCATTAATGGCTCGTCGTTCGGATTACATTTTGGAGCTGCATCAGCTTCTTTACGCAATTGTTTTTTCAGGGTGCTGGCAAACATGGTGTTTGGCCCGTGTCCCGGTTTCGATGCAATAATCCTTCCTTTAATGCGCTTGCCCAGCAAAGCCAGGTCGCCAATTACGTCGAGTAATTTGTGGCGTGCACATTCGTTGTCGAAATGCAAATCGAGGTTGTTTAGAATACCCTGTGCTTTCACTTCAACACGTGGATGATTGGTAAGATCGGCCAAACGATCAAGTTCCTCCTGGCTGATCTCTTTATCGATAATTACAATTGCATTATTCAGGTCGCCACCTTTAATAAGGTTGTGGCTCAGCAAAAATTCAATTTCGCGAAGGAAAACAAATGTTCTGCACTCGGCAATCTCAGTTTTGAAATCCTTGATTGACTCAAGAGTTGCATATTGATTGTTCAGAACTGCCGACGGAAACGAGATCATTACATTTAAACTGTAATCGTTGTCGGGTAGCGCAATAATGTGCGAGCCTGACTTTTCGTCGAACATTTCAATTTTTTCACTGATCTCGAAATAATCGCGTTCAGCTTCCTGTTCAACAACGCCAGCTTTCTCAATGGCTTCAACAAAATATTTCGAGCTTCCGTCGATAATCGGAGCTTCTTCGTTATTTACTTCAATAAGAATGTTGTCGAGGTCCATGCCCACCAATGCGGCAAGTGCATGCTCGATTGTTCCAATGCGCGCACCGTCTTTTTCAAGCAGCGTCCCGCGCGATGTGTCGATTACCAGGTCCACGTCAGCATCAATAATTGGCTGGTGTTCCAGGTCAACACGTTTAAATTTAAAACCATGGTTCTCCGGTGCCGGCAAAAAATTCATTGTTACATTAACACCGGTGTGCAATCCTTTCCCCTCAATCTTAAATGAGTTTTCTAATGTCTTTTGTTTTACAACCATTGGAAAGTAAAATATTTCTTAATTTTTTTTGTCTGTATTGATTGTTTTCTTCAACTGAAGCACATCGCGGCGAATTTCCGGAAGGTCTTTCAGAAGAACATAAGCGCGCATGGCTGTTTTTATTTCGATGGCCGGTGAGCCAAGAAGAGTTTGGTTGCTTTTTAGGTTTGAAACAACGCCCGATTGAGCACCAAGCGTAACATTGTCGCCAATAGTAATGTGGCCGCCTAAACCAACCTGACCGCCAAACATACAGTTTTTACCTACTTTGGCCGAGCCCGAAACTCCGGTTTGAGCTGCCATAACCGTGTTGTCGCCAACTTCAACGTTATGCGCAATTTGAATTAGGTTGTCGAGTTTTACGCCTTTTCTAATAATGGTAGATTCCATTGTGCCACAATCGATAGTGGTGTTGGCACCAATTTCAACATCGTCTTCCAAAACGGCGTTACCAATTTGGTGTATCTTTTTATAAGTACCGTCTTCCTGCGGTGCAAAACCAAAACCATCGGCCCCGATTACTGCTCCTGAGTGAATGATACAACGGTTTCCGATAACACAGTCGTCGTAAATTTTTGCTCCCGGATATAGAATACAGTCGTCGCCAATTGTAACATTGTCGCCAACATGTACCTGCGGGTATATTTTTACGTTATTACCGATTTTAGCATTGTTGCCAATGTATGCAAAGGCTCCAACGTAACCGTCTTCGCCACGTGTTGCACTCTCTGCAATGTAGCAAGGTTGCTCAATTCCTTGTTTCATGCTGGCTTTCGCCTGTACATATAACTCGAGTAACGACGCAAATGCCTGATAGGCATCGTCAACCTTTATAAGAGTCGCTGAAATATCTTCTTTCGGAGAAAAACTTTTATTAACCAATACCACCGAGGCTTTGGTTTCATAAATGTAGTGCTCGTATTTCGGATTGGCAAGGAAAGCCAAAGTGCCTGGTTTTCCGTCCTCTATCTTTGAAACATTTGATACTTTTGCATCACCATCACCAACAATTTCTCCATTCAAAAAAGAGGCGATATCCGTAGCTTTAAAATCCATTATCTGTTTTTTTGGCGATGCAAATATAGGTTTTAACTAGTAAATGTCCAATTCTTTAGGATAACACACAAAATACTTCTTCACTGTTTTCGACAGCGCAGAGAGGTTTATATCCGATGCATCGTTGATTTCTTTCACTGTTCCATCCTTGTACAAAACCGAGATATTTTCGTAGTGTTTGTTGTACGCGTTGTTGGTTATAACGCCCGTCATCAGGAAGTATTTCGCCAAATCGGGATCGGAAATCATCTGCTTTTCGATTTGCTTTAAATACTTCTGCTCTTTTGTGGGCGAAATAGGTTTGTCGCTAAATTTTGTTCGCGGCAATTTTCGGTTTGTTATACTTTTTGCCATTTCCGATAAAACCGGATCAGGATGATTTTGCCATTCTTTAATAGAGATTAAAATGTCGTTGTCGTCGAGCAGCGTGTACCACTGCAAAACATTTTTCTCCTGTACTTTTATGTTTGAGTGAAAATCTTCGGGGGTGAAATTGTTGGTTAAGAAAACTTTTAGGGTAGGTGTTACAAACAGTTCACCTCCGTTTGTAATAATCTCGCGGGCACGTTTTAATACATTTATTAATAAGAACTCGGCGGCAACAACAGTTTTATGCAGGTACACCTGCCAGTACATCAGCCGTCGCGATATCAGGAATTTTTCGATCGAATAAATTCCTTTTACATCAACCACCAGCTGGTCGTTGTGTATGTTTAGCATTTTAATAATGCGGTCGATGCCGATGGTGCCTTCTACCACTCCGGTAAAAAAGCTGTCGCGGCTCAGGTAGTCCAGCCGGTCCATATCCAGTTGGCTGGCTACGAGTTGGTGCAAAAACTGCTTTTTGTAATTGTTGGTGAAGACTTTGATTGCTAAATCCAATTTGCCGTTAAACTGTTGGTTCAGCTCCTGCATCAGCATCAGCGAAATCTCTTCGTGCGAAATATTTACCAGCGTATTTTCCAATACATGCGAAAAAGGAGCGTGTCCAATATCGTGCAGCAGTATGGCAATCGTAACAGCTTCTGCCTCTTCATCGGTAATTTCGTGCCCTTTAATTTTTAGCACCGAAATGGCCTGGCGCATTAAATGCACAGTGCCGATGGCGTGCTCGAAACGCGTGTGATTGGCGCCCGGAAATACCAGGTACGACAATCCTAATTGTTTAATATGACGAAGCCGCTGAAATATTGGATGTTCCAACAGATCGAATATAATCTCAGATTGCAGATTGATGAACCCGAAAACGGGATCGTTTATTATTTTCTTTTTATTGAGCTGGACTTGTTGCACAAAGCTGTTTTTCGATTGGTTTAAAACTACAAAACTTTCGGTAATACCATATTTATAACAGAATAAACCATGTTGTTTTGTTATATAATACAAATGACAATGTTTTTTTTAGGAAATAAAACGCAAAGGCAGGTAAAAATGAATTTGTTATGCACAGAATGCGGTTAATGATTTTTTAGTTTAAAATCAGCATTTTATGTAGCTGCGCATATTTGTTAATGTTGGATAATATTACTATTTTTGCCGAGAATTTTCTAAAAAGCGAAATTTTTAGGGGACCGTTGGTTCCCTATTTTGTTACATATAGAGAAATGATAGCAAAGCAAAAAGTAATAGATTTGGTAACTGAACGTCTTGATGATCAGATGTTTATTGTTGATGTGACGATAAGTTCGGCCAACGACATTAATGTGTACGTTGATGGATTTAACGGCATCACTATCGAACAATGTATTGCTGTCAGTCGTAATGTAGAGCATAATCTCGACCGGGAAGAAGAGGATTTTTCGTTGCAGGTTTCGTCTCCGGGCCTAACCGAAAGCTTTAAAGTTAAGCAACAATACGAAAAATACACCGGCAAAGAAATTGAGGTTTTAACAGCCGACAATGAGAAATTGAAAGGGCTGCTTTTGGAAAATAGTGAAGATGGCATAGTGCTTGAGACTTCGAAACGAGAAAAAGTAGAGGGTCACAAGAAAAAGCAATTGGTAGTAAAAAAACATATTTTAAAATACGACGAAATAAAAAGTGCGAAAGCGGTTATTTCATTTAAATAAAGCGATGAAAGATGGAAAATATTAACCTGATAGATACTTTTGCCGAATTTAAGGAGCTAAAAAACATTGACAGGGTTACAATGATGAGCGTGCTGGAAGAAGTTTTCCGCAGTGTGCTTATCCGTCAGTATGGTACTGACGAGAACTTCGATGTGATTATCAACATTGATAAGGGCGACTTTGAGATTTGGCGAAACCGCGAAGTTGTTGCAGACGACGAGATCGAAGATCCGAACCTGCAAATAACTTTGAGCGATGCGCTGAAAATTGACGACGATTACGAAGTAGGCGAAGATGTTACCGACGAGGTTAAGTTAGCCGATTTTGGTCGCCGTGCCATTTTGAATTTGCGTCAGAACCTGGCCAGTAAAATTCTGGAGCTGGAGAAAGACCATATCTACGGAAAATATAAAAACAAAATTGGCGACATCGTTACAGGTGAAGTTTATCAGGTTTGGAAAAAAGAAATTCTGATTCTTGATGACGAAGGAAACGAATTGATTCTTCCAAAATCGGAACAAATTCCATCCGATTATTTCCGTAAAGGAGATAATGTTCGCGCCATTGTATATAAAGTAGAATTACGAAATAACAACCCGTTAATTATTTTGTCGCGTACAGCACCGGCTTTCCTAGAGCGTTTGTTCGAGTTGGAAATTCCGGAAATTTTCGACGGTCTAATTACCATCAAGAAAATTGTTCGTGTACCGGGTGAGCGTGCTAAAGTTGCGGTTGAGTCGTACGACGAACGTATCGACCCCGTTGGAGCATGTGTGGGTATGAAAGGATCGAGAATCCACGGAATCGTTCGCGAGTTGCGTAACGAAAACATCGATGTTATCAATTATTCGTCAAACCTTCAGTTGTTCATTAAACGATCACTGAATCCGGCGAAAATTAATTCGATAAAAATTCTGGAAGACGATAAAAAAGCAGAAGTATATCTGAAACCGGAAGAAGTTTCGCTGGCAATTGGTAAAGGCGGGTTGAACATTCGTTTGGCTAGCCAGTTAACCGGATACGAGATCGATGTTTATCGTGAGATGGAAGAAGACGATGAAGATGTGAACCTGGATGAGTTTGCAGATGAAATTGAAAGCTGGGTAATTGATGCGTTAAAAGGAATTGGTTGCGATACCGCAAAGAACGTATTAAATATTCCGCGTGCTGAATTGATTAAAAGAACCGACCTCGAAGACGAGACTATCGATGAGGTTCTGAAAATTCTTAGTTCAGAATTTGAATAGTAACCAGCGTTGCAGATTGGTTTTATTCATACAAATTAGAAAAGTAAATTAAAGAAGTATATGGTAGCAGGCAAAACAACAAGACTTAGTAAACTTGCAAGGCAGTTCAACGTGGGTATTCACACCATTGTTGAGTTCCTGCATAAAAAGGGGTATGAAATCGATTCAAACCCTAATACTAAAGTTGCAGAAGACGCCGTCCAACTTCTTGAAAAGGAATATAAAGTAGATATTACCATCAAGAAAGAGTCGGAGAAAATGAACCTGAAGAGTCAGCGTCCAAAGAAAGAAGTTATTTCTATGGAACCCGAGGCTGAAGGTCAGGAGAAAGAAGAACCAAAAAGTGAAGAGCCTGCTGCTGAGAAAAAGGTTGAAGAAAAACCAAAACCGGTAGAAGAAGTTGTTGAAAAACCTGAGGTAAAAGTTAAGGTGCTCGACAAAATTGATCTGGACGAGGTTAATAAACCGAAAAAGAAGGTGGAAAAACCCGTTGAAGAGAAACCTGCCGAAGTGAAAGCAGAAGAGAAGAAACCTGAAAAAGAGGTTCCTGCAAAAGAAGAAGTAAAAGAGGCACCAGCAGCCGAAACAAAAAAAGAAGAAACTGCTCCGAAAGCAGAAAAAGAGGAAGCTGGACCAAAAGCCGAAAGTACTCCGAAGAAAAAAGAGGAAGACATTATTGAAACAACAGCTCCAAAATCGGATGATAAGATAAAAGTGGTGGGCAAGATCGATCTGAGCAATATGAATCAGAAAACCCGCCCGGCCAAAAAATCAAAAGAAGAGCGAGAAAAAGAACGCCAGGAGCGCAAGAAGCAACGAGTTGCCGAGCGCCAGGGGCAAGATAAAGGTAAAGGCGAAGGTCCAACCGTTATTAAGGCTAAAGTTAATAAGCTGAATGGCCCAACTGTTCTTGGAAAAATCGATCTTCCTGAAAAGAAACAAAACGATGGCGACCAGGGTAACCGGAAAAAACGCAGAAAGCGTATTACTAAGGATTCCGGAAAAGTTAGTGTTGACAGACAACAACAACAAAAGCCAGGCGATCGTCCGAGAGGAAAATTCCAGGCAAACAAACAAGGTGCAGGAAAGAAAAAACGACCACTTAAAAAAGAGGTTAACGAAGAGGACGTACAAAAGCAAATTAAAGATACTCTTGCCCGTTTAACAACAAAGGGTAAAACCAAAAAAGGTGCAAAACACCGTCGAGATAAACGTGCCGCTGCCAGCGAAAAAATGCAGGCAGATATGGAACAGCAAATGCTGGATCAAAATATCCTGAAAGTTACAGAATTTGTTACTGTTGCCGAACTGGCAACCATGATGGATGTTGGTGTAAACGAAATTATTTCGTCATGTATGTCGTTGGGTATGTTTGTATCGATCAACCAGCGTCTCGATGCTGAAACGCTTGCCGTTGTAGCCGAAGAATTTGATTACAAAGTAGAGTTTGTTAGTGTTGAAATTGCTGAAGCGATTGAGGAAGAAGAAGACGATCCGAAAGATTTGAAACCTCGTCCGCCAATTGTAACGGTTATGGGTCACGTTGACCACGGTAAAACATCGCTGCTCGACCACATCCGAAGCACAAACGTAATTGCCGGTGAGGCCGGTGGTATTACCCAGCACATTGGTGCATACCACGTAAGTTTAGAGGATGGCAGAGATATTACTTTCCTTGATACTCCGGGTCACGAGGCGTTTACCGCAATGCGTGCGCGTGGTGCACAGGTAACCGATATTGCAATTATTATTGTAGCTGCCGACGATAACGTGATGCCTCAAACCATTGAGGCGATCAACCACGCATCAGCAGCGGGAGTACCAATTGTTTTTGCAATTAACAAGATCGATAAACCGGGAGCAAATCCTGAAAAGATAAAAGAAGAACTGGCCAATATGAATTACCTGGTTGAAGAGTGGGGTGGTAAATACCAGTCGCACGATATTTCTGCCAAAAACGGAATTGGTATTGAAGATCTTCTTGAAAAAGTACTGCTTGAAGCCGAAATGCTCGAGCTGAAAGCGAATGCCAACAAAAAGGCACAAGGAACAATTATTGAATCGGAGCTTGACCGCGGTAGAGGTTACGTTTCAACATTATTGGTTGAAAGCGGAACACTGCACGTTGGCGATATTATTATTGCCGGTCAGTACTACGGTCACGTAAAAGCAATGTTCAACGAGCGTAACCAAAACATTACGGATGTTGGTCCTGCGCAGCCTGCAATTATTCTTGGATTGAACGGAGCGCCACAAGCGGGTGACAAGTTCAATGTAATGGAAAGCGAGCGCGAAGCACGTAGCATTACTAATAAACGCGAGCAGTTGGCCCGCGAGCAAGGTTTGCGTACGCAGAAACACATTACACTTGACGAGATCGGACGTCGTATTGCAATTGGTAACTTCCAGGAGTTGAACCTGATTGTTAAAGGTGACGTTGACGGATCTATCGAAGCACTGTCTGATTCATTGATCAAGTTATCAACCGAAGAAATTCAGATCAATATTATCCACAAAGCAGTTGGTCAGATCTCTGAATCTGATATTTCGCTGGCTGCCGCATCAGAAGCGATCGTGGTTGGATTCCAGGTACGTCCGTCGTTAAATGCACGTAAAATGGCCGAAAGAGAACAAATCGATATTCGTTTGTACTCGATTATTTACGATGCCATTAACGAGATTAAAGCCGCAATGGAAGGTATGCTTTCTCCTGAAATTAAGGAAGAAATTACCGGAACTGTTGAGGTACTGGAGGTATTTAAAATCACGAAAGTGGGAACTGTTGCAGGTTGTATCGTTCGCGATGGAAAAATAGCACGTAACTCGAAAGCTCGTGTAATTCGCGATGGTATTGTAATCTACGACGGAATATTAGGTTCACTGAAACGTTTTAAAGAAGACGTAAAAGAGGTGAAAAACGGCTACGAGTGTGGTTTAAATATCGAGAAATTCAACGATATTAAGGTTGGCGACCATGTGGAAGCTTACCAGGAAGTTGAAGTTGCGAAGACGTTATAGGATACATTATATAGCAAGAAACGAAGGCCGGGTTATCCCGGCCTTTTTTGTTACCCTTAAATTATTAACAATCAATGTTTAATTTCATAAACGAAAAAGGTAGTTGCGTGCGTTAGCTTATTACTACTTTTGACAAAAAGATTGAAAAATGAAGCGGTACCTCATAATCATACTTCTTGTTTTGGTCGCTGCAGTGGCCGGATTTCTATATTTTGCAAAGGACGAGGTGGCTTTCACCAAAGAGTCGCCGTTATATAAAGCTGTGCCTTTGTCGGCACCAGTGTTTCTTGAGGCCGACGGGCTAAGAGCAATTCCTACCGACAATCCTGTGGTGATGGAATTAGCCGGAATTCCTGAGTTCAATAACCTGTTGAACCAGGTATCAGAAATACAAAATGTTATTGATAGCGAACCCGAAATTCAGAAGCAGCTTGGAAAACGCCCGGTTGTACTTGCACTCGATTTTGTTGGAAAAAACGTATTGTATCCGGTAATTATAAGTAACCTGAAAAGTGCAAAAGAACGTGAGGGACTTGAACTCTTAATTGAAAAACTGACCGGGATTTCACGTACTTCATTCCAAAAACGAAACTATAATGGTTATGCTATTGTTGATGTTTTTGATTCGGATGGCAATAATGAATTGAGTTATAGTGTTGCCGGAAACCTGGTAATTATCAGCCCCGAAGTTATTCTGGTGGAAAAATGTATCAGGCAGTTAAATGCGCCCGGAATTACCGACAATCAATATTTTAATTTGGTAAACCGTACGGTGGCTAATCAGTCGGAAGTGGCGTGGTATATTAACCACAGGCGTTTCCCGGAGCTTTGGGCTAATTTCTTGAATTCTACAACCAAAAAGCAAGAGAATGAATTTGGCGAAACCGATCGAATCAATTTAAAACGCGATGTTTTAAAAATAAAGGATTATGCCAGTTGGAGTGAGCTCGATTTAAGTTTTCACGACAACCGCTTAACGCTGAATGGAATTACTGCCGCCGATGATTCGTTGAATCACTTTCTTTCGGTTTTGCAAGGCCAGGAAGCGGTGAGTTGTAATGCCGATCGTTTGTTGCCCAAATCAACATCGTTTTATGTTGGATTCTCGTTCTCTGACAGAGACTTGTTTTTCAAAAATCTGGAAGACTATTTTGTGCATTCCGAAGCCTATTACGACAGGGAAGAGAAAATAAAAATGATTGAGCAGAATTTTCGCACCGACAGTCGCGAGAAATTAAGAAGCCTGGTGAAAGACAGGGTGCTGGCAGCCATCACTTCCGTTCCGACCGAAGCAGAAATGGGCTCGCTTTTTATTTTAAATGGCCAGTCGAAGAAAGAGAGCCAGGAGCTTTTTGAAGGAATCCTAACAAACTATGCCAAAAGAAAAGATATTGAGTTTGAGAGTTTGGTGAGCACATTTAAATCGTCAGACGAACAGAACTACCGAATTTACCAGTTTCCCTACCCAACCTTGCCGGGAATCTGGCTGGGTGGAACTTTTGATTTTGTACGTGCCCGCTTTGCCGCCTTTCGCGATGATCAACTGATTTTTGCGAATACGAAAAAGGGTTTGGAAAAATATCTAGATGATATGGATTCGGGCGAAACGTTACGAAATGATGCCGACTATGAAACGATAAGCAGAGCCGCCGAGGGCAAAGCTAACCTGAATGTTTATGGCAATGTAAATAACCTTTATGCACTTCGCCACGATTTGTTTAATTCTGAAATAAACAAAGGGCTGGAGAAGAATGAAGAGATCTTCAGAAAGTTTAATGCCTTTAGCTGGCAGGTGGTGTGCGAGAACAACATTTATTTTAATTCGGTGAATTTGGGTTATCAGCAGAAACCGAAAAAAGATGTTCGTGCAAAATGGCAATGTAGGTTGGGAGCCGAAGTGGCGCTAAAACCGCAACTGGTGATCAATCATACCAATAAAGCGAAGAAGGAAATCATAATTCAGGATGTCAATAACCAGCTACATTTAATTGATGCCGACGGTAAAATTATCTGGAGCGCACCGATAAGCGGAAAGATTCTGGGGCAGATTCACCAGGTAGATTATTACAACAATGGCAAATTGCAATACCTGTTTAATACCAGCGAAAAGATCTACCTGATCGACCGAAACGGAACCAGCGTGGCCAACTTCCCGATTGTTTTAAAATCGCCGGCTACCAACGGTGTAAATGTGTTCGATTACAACAACAATAATCAATATCGTTATTTTGTGGCTTGCCAGGATAGAAAGGTTTATGCTTACAGCCACGACGGGAAAATAATCAGTGGTTGGACATTCGATAAAACCAGCGGAACGGTAACCAACCCGATACAGTTTTTCAGGGTGAGCAATAAAGATTACATTGTTTTTAGCGACGAAAACCAGGTTTATATTCAGAACAGAAGGGGAGAAACGCGAGTTAATTCATCTGCAAAATTTGCCCCATCGGCAAATGAAATAGCCTTGAATACACAAGGTGTTCCGAAAATGGTTACTACCAGCAAAGATGGAGATGTTTTCTACCTGTTCTTCGATGGCAAATTTGCCCAAAAGAAAACCGGTAAGTTTTCATCGGGCCACCAATTTGAAGTGGATGATATTAACGGCGACGGTAAGCCTGAGTTTGTATTTATTGACGAAGACGGGTTGTTTGTATTCGACGAGGATGGCGATAAGCTATTTGAAGAAGAGTTCGATAATGACTTGCTCGCGGTAAATCTGTATGCTTTTTCAGCCACCCAAAAAATGATTGGTGTAACCGATTCCGATGAAAACGAGATTTACTTATTTGATGCTAAAGGAAAACAATACGATGGATTTCCATTAAGCGGTAACAGCGAATTTGCAATTGGGAAGTTGCAAAATGGCGGTCCGCTGAGTCTGGTCGTAGGCGACGAAGACGGTAACTTGTTGTGCTACGAATTGGAATAGCTGCAGAAATGGAATAAAAAAACCACGAAATAAATTCCGTGGTTTTCTGTATCGTTGTTAAGTTATTGATCAAATAATCAGCATGGCATCGCCATAAGTTCCAAAACGGTAATCGTTTTTCAAGGCAACATCGTAAGCTTCCATTACAAAATCGTATCCGCCAAAAGCGGCAACCATCATCAACAATGTTGAGTAAGGCAGGTGGAAGTTTGTAATCATGCTGTTTGCAACGCTAAACTCGTAAGGAGGGAAAATAAATTTGTTTGTCCATCCTTCAAATGGTTTCAAAAATCCTTGTGTTGATACCGAGCTTTCGAGAGTACGCATTACCGTTGTTCCAACGGCACAAACATTACGTTTCTCTTGTTTTGCTGTATTAACCATCTCGCAAGCTTCATTGTTAATCCAAATTTGCTCCGAGTCCATTTTGTGCTTGGTAAGGTCTTCTACATCAACACTGCGGAAGTTTCCTAAACCAACGTGCAAAGTAACGTAAGAGAAATCAACACCTCTAATCTCCAAACGTTTTAACAACTCGCGGCTAAAGTGCAATCCTGCTGTTGGTGCAGCAACTGCGCCTTCGTGTTTGGCAAAAATAGTTTGGTAACGATCGGTATCTTCTGGTTGTACCGGGCGGTTGATAGTTCGGGGAAGTGGTGTTTCTCCCAGGCTGTAAAGTGTTTGTTTGAATTCGTCGTAAGGACCATCGAACAAAAAGCGCAAAGTACGACCGCGCGATGTAGTGTTGTCGATAACCTCGGCAACCAACAAATCGTCGTCGCCAAAATACAGTTTGTTACCAATACGTATTTTACGTGCCGGATCAACCAAAACATCCCACAAACGTTGCTCGCGGTTTAATTCGCGAAGAAGAAAAACTTCGATTTCAGCTCCGGTTTTTTCTTTGTTACCATACAAACGTGCTGGAAACACTTTGGTATCGTTAAAAACCATCACATCTTTATCATCAAAATAATCAAGCAGGTCTTTAAACAATTTGTGTTCAATTGTTCGTGTTGCTCTGTTTAGCACCATCAGTTTCGATTCATCACGGTTATCGGCAGGGTGCAAAGCAATCTTTTCCTGTTCTAAATTGTACTTGAATTTTGATAACTTCATATTGTAATTTATTTATTAATAGTCATTTTTATGCGATCTGCAAAGATAATACAGTCAGTTGGTTTTTTAATTCAGGACCACGTTTTACGGTGAAATTTTCAAATGGTTTCATTTAAATTTAAGTTTTCCAGAAAAAAATCCACTTTAAACGCATCTTCTAATTTATAATCGCCAATTCTTGTTCTTATTAATCCGGTTAAGTAAGCGCCGCAATTTAATGCCTCGCCAATATCGCGGGCCAACGATCGGATGTAAGTTCCTTTGCCACAAATTACCTTTATTTTTATCTCCGGAAGATTAAACGATTCAATTTCAATGCTTCTTATAACAATTCTTTTTGCTTTAAGTTTTACATCTTCGCCATTTCGGGCATAATCGAATGCGCGTTTCCCTTTCACTTTTACCGCCGAAAATACCGGTGGTACCTGGTCGATCTCTCCGATAAACTGCGGTAAAATATTTTCAAAACTTTCGCGTGTAACATGTGAAAAATCGGCCTGGCTGTCTTCTTCGGTTTCCAAATCGAACGATGGAGTTGTTGCTCCGATCTTTAACGTTGCAATGTACTCTTTTTCGCCCAGTTGCAGCTCCTCAATTTTTTTTGTGGATTTGCCCGTGCACAAAAGTACCAGTCCGGTTGCCAGCGGATCAAGCGTTCCGGCGTGGCCAACTTTCAACTTTTTTATTCCCATCATTTGGCAAAGGTTATACCTAATCTTGTTAACCACATCAAACGATGTCCATTCCAATTCTTTATCGAAAAGCAAAATTTCCCCGCCAGGGAAATCGTATGTTTTTTTGAAATCGGGCATTAAGAATCTATATTCCAGTGTATTAAGCCTGTTTTGAAAAATCAGGCTGCAAAGATAGCAATTAGCCCAATAAGAGCGCAATAAATTGCAAAATAAATTAATTTACCGCGTTTTACGATTTTGATCATCCACGAGCAAGCCAGCCATCCTGAAATAAAAGCACTTACAAAACCTATTAACAAAGGCATTAATTCTACTTTGGCCGAATTTAGCTCGCCAGTTATGATGTCGACAAAAGCCGCTCCGAGAATTGGTATTAAAACCATCAGGAACGAAAAACGGGCAACATCTTCTTTTTTGCCTTTCAAAAGTAGACCTGTTGCAATGGTCGATCCGCTTCGCGATATTCCCGGCAAAACGGCCAGCGTTTGTGCAATGCCAATTAGTAATGCCTTGCCAAAAGTGATCTTGCCATCGCTTTTTTTAACAAATTGAGTAAGTGTGAGTAAGCAAGCCGTAAAAAGCAGCATGCAGCCCACAAAAAACAAGTTGCCGGTAAATAGAGCTTCCAACTTGTCGCGGAACAGAAATCCGACAATTACAATTGGAATAGAAGAAAACAGAAGTTTACTGATGTATTCGGTTGACTCATTCCATTGAAATGCAAAAAGATCTTTGCACAAAACCATAATATCTTTTCGGAAGACCAGAATAGTACTTAATACCGTAGCCACATGAACGGTTAGCACAAAAAGTAAACTGTTTTCATCTTTTATACCTAAAAGCGCGTGGCCAATCTCAAGATGTCCGCTTGAACTAACGGGAAGGAATTCGGTAAGTCCCTGGATAATACCGAGAAGTAATGCCTGGAGTTCGGTCATAGAAAGTTGGGGTTAGTCGTCTTTTGGTTTTTTCATAATGGCGTAAATCTCGAACCCAAAACCCAAAAGCAACAGGATTGGAGCCAGTGTAATTCGGCGAAAACTAAAAATTTCTTCGCTAAAAACATTGGGATCGTCGCTTCCGCCGCCGGCCATTAATATAAATCCAACAACGATTACGGCAAAGCCAATTGCCATTAGTTTATAGTTTTCTTTGCCCAATGCAAAACCTGCTGTTTCCTTTACTTCTTTATTTTTTTTAGCCATTATTTTCTGAAATTGTGGTGTAAAGATAATTAATAAAATAATTCATCAAATTTCATACGAAGGAATTTACCCAGCGCCAGCCACGTTGATAAAAATGAGATGCTAAAGCCCAGCAAAAACACAATGCCGCCAATGAGCATGATCGTTTGCAGATCGGCAAAATTTATCAATCCGTAGAGTTCTTGTTTATATATATAAATACTGCCAATTAGAATGGTGTTGGCCAAGATTCCGCCAAGCGCACCGAGAAATAAACTTTTTATTAAAAATGGTTTACGAATAAAACCTTTGCTGGCTCCCACCATTTGCATGGTATTTATGGTAAACCGTTGCGAATAAATCAGCAGCCGAATGGTGTTGTTAATCAAACCAAAGAATATGAATGTAAGCAGTCCGCTTAAAATAAGAAGTGCCAGACTTATCTTTCTAACGTTTTCATTGATTAGCGTAACCAGGTTTTTCTGGTAATAAACTTCGGTAACCTGAGGGTATTCCAAAAACTTCTGTTCCAAAACCTGAAGACTGTCGGTGTGAGTGTAGGCGGCGTTTAGTTTAATATCGAGCGATGCAAACAACGGGTTGTAGCCCAGAAATCCCTGGAAATCTTCGCCAAGCTCTTTTGTTAATTCGTTGGCGGCCGATTCTTTGTCGATATAGTTGACCGATTTTACAAATTCGCCGGCACTTAAAATTTTCTGCAGCCTAATGATTTCCGATTCACGCAAATCGTCGGCAAGCACCAGTGTGAACCCGATTTTTTCGCGCACATAATCCGATAGCTTTTTGCTGTTGATAAGAATAAAACTCAGCATTCCCAGCAAAATAAGCACAAGCGTAATACTGGTTAACGAAGTAATCCAGGAATTGAAAAAACGCTTTTTAAACTTTTTCGGTTTTTTGCTCATGCTGCTTCAAATATCTACTTCTTACAAATGTATATAATTTTGTGAGCGACAATAATTTCGCTTTACCTTCTTTTTTACAATGGTGTGTTAACATTAAATTCATCTGAGGTTATTGTTGCGAATCCTGCGGAGAATGGTAGATTTGAGCTGTTTTCAGAAAAGGAATCCATATCGGTCAGAAAATCATTTAACTAATTGAATTTTTGACTGTTATTTCTTTGGAAATCCAAAAAAAGAGAATACTTTTGCAGTCCCGATTATTATCCTTAGAAATAAGGAGTGTAAATAGTTGATTTTCTTGGAGTAAGCAGTTTGTCGAAAAATTCCGTTGAGACAAAAAATGCGACGAAAAGTAAAATCAGAAGTGTTTTAAACAATAAAAAATTAGAAAAGTGGACACACTTAGTTATAAAACTGTTTCGGCAAACAAAGCTACCGTTAACAAAGAGTGGGTAGTTGTTGATGCTGAAAATATGGTATTGGGACGTTTGGCAAGTGTAGTTGCCAAAATGTTAAGAGGTAAATACAAGCCAAATTTCACACCTCACGTAGATTGTGGTGATAACGTAATCGTTATCAACGCTGAAAAAGTTGCCTTAACCGGTAAAAAAATGTCGGACAAAATTTATGTTCGTCACAGTGGTTACCCTGGTGGACAGCGTACTCAAACTCCACAAGATATTTTAGCTAAATATCCTGAGCGTTTGGTTGAGAAAGCTGTAAAAGGTATGCTTCCTAAAAACAAATTAGGTAGCGACTTATTCAGAAATTTGCATGTTGTAATTGGTGCTGAGCACAAATATGAGGCTCAAAAACCAAAAGTTGTTGATTTAAATACGATTAAATAATGGAAGTAATAAACACAATCGGACGTAGAAAATCAGCTGTTGCTCGTATTTACGTAAGCGAAGGTAAAGGAAATATTACCATCAATAAAAGGGAACTTAAAGAGTACTTTCCTGCAGAAACATTGCAATACATTGCATTGCAACCATTAAACCTTCTTGAGGTTGCAGAGAAATACGATATCAAAGCAAACCTTGATGGCGGTGGCCCAAAAGGTCAGGCAGAAGCCTTCCGTTTGGCAGTTACCCGTGCATTAATGGAAATCGATCCTGAGTCAAGACCACAGTTGAAAGCTGCAGGTTTTGTTACCAGAGACCCACGCGAGGTGGAACGTAAAAAGCCGGGACAACCAAAAGCAAGAAAACGTTTCCAATTCTCAAAACGTTAAGATTATTATTTATCAAATTATATGGATCTAAAACGGCTGTGATTTCGTCATCAGACGGACTACTCAGTGGTTGCTTTTAGAGCATAGAAAAAGTAAAAAGATGCCAAAAACAAATTTTCAAGAATTATTGGAAGCAGGTGCTCATTTTGGTCACCTGAAAAGAAAGTGGAATCCAAACATGGAGCCTTATATCTTCATGGAGAAAAACGGTATCCACATTATCGATCTGCAAAAAACAGTTGTAAAAATTGATGAAGCTGCTGCAGCCATCAAACAAATTGCAAAATCAGGTCGTAAAATTTTATTCGTAGCAACTAAAAAGCAAGCCAAAGAATTGGTTGCAGAGCAAGTTAAAGAGGTAGGAATGCCTTACGTAACTGAGCGCTGGCCAGGAGGTATGCTTACCAACTTCCCAACAATCCGTAAAGCGGTTAAAAAAATGATCTCCATCGATAAAATGATGAAGGACACAAGTTGGGATAACCTTTCAAAACGCGAAAAACTACAAATCACTCGTCAGCGTGCGAAACTGGATAAAGTATTGGGTTCAATCTCAGACCTTACCCGTTTGCCAGCTGCATTATTTGTTGTTGACGTATTGAAAGAAAAAATTGCTGTTCGCGAAGCAAAAAAACTGGGTATTCCAGTATTTGCAATTGTTGATACTAACTCAAATCCTGAGGATATCGACTTTGTAATTCCTGCTAACGACGACGCTTCTCAGTCAATCCGCATTATTGTTGGTGAGATGTGCGACGCTGTTAAAGCTGGTTTGAGCGAGCGCAAAATTGAGAAAGATAAAGAAGACGCAACTGAAGAGGCTCCTAAAAAGAAGGCAGCTAAAGCAGAAGAAACTTCTGAAGAGTAAGTAAAGGTTAAGTAAACTATAAACCATTTAAAAGAAATTTTAATTATGTCTTTTACAACAGCAGACGTAGTAAAATTGCGTAAAGTATCGGGCGCAGGGATGATGGATTGCAAAAATGCCCTGAAAGACGCCGAAGGTGACTTTGATAAAGCACTGGAAATCATCCGCGAAAAAGGAAAATTAATTGCTAACAAACGTGCAGACAGAGACGCCGCTGAAGGTGTAGCTATTGCAAAATCAACTGAAGACGGTAAATTCGGTGCAATCGTTGTATTGAATTGCGAAACTGACTTCGTTGCTAAAAACGAAAGCTTTGTAGCATTTGCTGAGAAAATTTTGGCAAAAGCATTGGAAGCTAAACCAGAAAGTTTGGAAGCATTAAAAGCCCTTGAAATTGATGGTACCAGCATTGAATCATTGGTTACTGAGCAAACTGGTGTTACTGGTGAGAAACTTGACCTTTCATACTACAAATGTTTAGCCGACGAGGCTGTAGTTCCTTACATCCACCCTGGAAACAAATTGTCAACTCTTGTTGCTTTCAACAAAGCTGTTGATAATCAGGTCGGAAAAGACATTGCAATGCAGGTAGCTGCTATGGCTCCTGTTGCTGTAAACGAAGATTCAATTCCACAAGCTGAAATTGATAAGGAATTAGAGTTCGCTAAAGAAAAATACCGCAAAGAAGGTAAACCGGAAGCAATGCTTGAAAAAATTGCTCAAGGTTCATTGAACAAGTGGTATAAAGATGTAACTCTTTTAAACCAGGCTTTCGTTAAAGACGGAAAAATGCCGGTAAAAGATTACTTAAAGCAAGCTGATGCAGACTTAACAGTAACAGCTTTCGATCGCTTTACTTTGAACGCTTAATACAAGCAAAAGCATATATTGAAAGCCATCCGATTTTCGGGTGGCTTTTTTTATGCAAGTCCCCATCTTTTTAGGTGTACTGCCTTTTGTGTTTCGTCCGGAAGAACCATCTGGCTTCGATCTGCTTTCTTCGCCGGACGATTTCGCTTTGGTCATTTCATCACGGCGCTACGCACCGGGTTATTCACATTAGACACTTCCAGCGTCATGAAAAATTTGCAATTCCGACATAGTAGCTAGTCAATAAAGTCGTTTTAACGTTGTCATCCAATTCAATATCCCGAAGGGATAAAACATGCTTAACCTCGGGTGAAACCCGGGGTTGATGAGAAAGTAAATCAAAGGCGCAAATAATCAGTTATTCAACGCACAACTGCTGTATGCGCCTCGTAATCTGATTTTTTTATGAAATTCTGTCGTTAGGCCTCACTTTCATCACTGTTGGTGATTTCTGGGAATCATGAATGTTTTTTATGCAAGTCAATTTGATACAAACAAAAATGTTCACGCAGAGATCTCTAAGTTTTCGCAAAGCACGCAAACCAGACTCTTTACCTTTGCGAATTTTGCGCTTCTTCTTTTCTTTGCGTGAAACAATATTGATATCCTTTCATCCCTGTTGGTGATTCCATAAATCATGAATGTTTTATGCAAAAAAAAGAGCCTTTCCAGAATTACTGTCTGCAAAAGGCTCAGTTTCTATGTTGAGGTAATCTTATCGTTTCAATACTAATTTTTTCACCTGGCTAATTTGGCCGTCTTTAATAAAGCGGCACAGGTAAACTCCGGAAGTGGCAGGTGCGCCATTCATGTCGTCGCCTTTCCATTGCAGGCGGTGTATGCCTTCGTTGTAACGGCGTTCGGTAATTTGTTGAACACGCTGTCCGAACAGGTTGTAAATTTCAATCTGAATATCCGAAGCGTCGCTGATCATAAACTGAATAGTAGCTGTTGAGCTAAACGGATTCGGGTACACAGCGAAATCAGTCTCCGGAATCGGCACTATATTTTCAACCGATGTTGTGGCATCACCTTGTTTTACAACAATGGTGCTGAAGTGAATAATGTTGGCATAAATTTTATTTCTTACGGTGTCAACCGCTACATGCTCGTCAATCTCTTCGAAGCCGGTATTTTCGGCAAAAAATACATCCAGTTCTTCGGGTGTTACTCCCAATGAGTCTAGCAGATCGTGCTTAAATACCAAACTTAAATTAACAGGTACGTTAAAATAATACGGCTCAACAATGGTATCCGACCCAACCGGTTTAACACTGAATTTTACGCCGGTTATTACCTCGTCGGTAAATGTAACTTCGTTGCTGCTATCGCTAACTTCGGCATATTCTTCAGGAATAAACATGAAAATCTCAATGTCTTCATCGATACATCCATAAGGAAAATGCAGCATTCCCGCATTCAAAATGTTTAACGGGTAGGGAAGACCACCAATTTTATAGCTTTCACCTTCTTTAAAAGTTTTTGCTTTTAGTTCCTGTCCGTCGGGTAGTACTCTTCTGATTGAAATGGTATTCACTTCCATATCAACTGTTGAGTCAACAACCAGCAGTTCAACCGAAGCTTTAAAATTGCTGTATTCGGCATGTACCAATGTCATTCCTGTTTCGCCGCTTAGCGTAACTAAACCTTCTTCCGAAATTGTAGCAACACTGGTGTCCGAAACGCTCCATAAAAATTCAGCATCCTGGTGTTTGTTACCGTTTGTTTTGTAATCAGCTTCGTACAGAATAGGCTCATGTCCGGTATAAACCATCATATCGCCAGGCTCAATGGTAAGCTGGTTGCCACGGTTATTTTCAGCTTGTTCCTGTTTTTCTTTTTTCTCCTTTTTGGCTTTGCTTTCGTAAACGGTAACTTTTGCCGTGTCGGCCAAATCACCCAGCGTAGCAATTATAGTTCCGTGCCCGGTATTTTCTGTCGAATAGAACATGTTTACTTCCGGATCGGGGAACATTCCCAATTCAGCCGGTTCAGCCGACCAAACAAACGAAGTATCAACTTTTGTTCCTGTTGAATCGATATAAAAAGCACGAAGTTCCACCGAATCGCTCACTTCCACTTTTATATGGTCGGGAACAATTTTAATCTTCGGATACTCGTCCTCCATTTTATACTCATCATCTTCGTCCTCGTCATCATCGTCTTTAACGGGGCCGTTTACTTTCAGCATTACCGAATCGCGCAGGTCTTTGTATTTGGCAATCAAATAACCTTCGCCGGGATGGTTGGTGATTAAAAATCCATCTTGGTTTACTTTTCCCAGGTAGCCGGGTTCGGTATTCCATTTAATTTTAGCATCATCTACTGCAGTGCCGGAAGTGTCGGTATAAACAGCCGAAACTTCGTACATGGTGTCGGGGTTTAGTGTTAGGTCTCCGCCAAAGATTTCAAGCGACTCCTGGCCTGTTGCGGCAAAGGTCGTGAGCAAAGCGGTTAGTAACAGCAATAATTTCGAGTTTGTGTAAAATTTCTTCATAAGCAGAATTTTAAATTTTGCCAACTTCATTATCGCATATTGTAGGTCAGGGAATAATTAAATCAAGTTACGGATAACTGAGGCAAAAACAAAGGGCCGCATTTCTCCGGGCAGTTGAGTTTTTTGTGTTGACTAAAATATGTTTTGTTTACGTCCTATATAAATATTCCAAAAAAGACGAAAAGGTAATCTTTTTGCACGCTTTTTGCGTATAAATAATTGGCTTGACATAAACGAAATATTATGAAAGTAATGTTGAAGGAAGACTTGTTTGCTGGGCAAAATGCAGAGCTTTGGCAAACAAGTGAAATAGTTAATAAGTTAAAAACCAGTTATTATGGCAATTTTTGTATATGGAAGCGTCGTGATAGCTATAATCGTTGCAGTATTGATTTTATGCTATCGGGATGTAAAACATAGCTAAAAGTATTTTGGTATGGGGCTGCACCCATGAAATACCACTGATTGAATGGAGTAAATGCCATAACAGGCGTAGTTTGTACTTATTTAACCACTTTCCTTAAAACCTAAATACTCACATTTTTCTGTTTGTACTTACCTCTTAAACACTGATATTCTGCTAGATATTAACAATTGGATTTTGATAACTCCCTCATTTAAAGCGAAACAACTGCTGTTTTAAGCCGTAACTTCAACTGTACTTTAAAAACAACAATTATGGCAGTTCTAATTTATGGTGTATTATTTCTGATGGCGATTTCAGTAATGATGTACAGAAGTTACCTTGATGTGAAACAGAATCATTAATTTCTGTTTAGTCGTCAATCGTTGAAATTCTTCCTTGGCTCCAAAACGGATTTGCGAAAATCTGTAATATGGATTTCTGCCCCCTTTTCAAAAATTACTTCATTAAAATTTCCTTCCACATTTTACAACTTAAGTTACTGGGCACTTTTCGTTTTTCCCCTTAATATTGATTTCAACCTGTAACACTTCTCCACACTTAATGTGACTTTTTTTCCACAACAATTTCACTTTTCCTCGAACTCTATAAAATCCTTTAGATTTATTAAGGTGCTGAAAAACAGTGTGAAAACCAATTGGTATTAATTGTTTGGGCTACCGTGGCACATGTTTGGAGTTGATATTACTAATGAATCAATAAAGTTGCGTGAACTCAGCAGTTAAAAATTGATTTGACAACCAGGAAGAAACACAATATAAACAGGTGGAGAAAGTAGCGTGCAATAGTGCACAGAAAAATATAAAATCAGGTATTATGAAACGTAGTTTAAAAGAATTAATAGGATATTCCGTTCAAGCGAAAAACGGAGAAGAAGGTAAGGTAAATAACTTTTTGTTCGACGAAAAGAGTTGGATAATACGTTACGTGGAAGTGGATTTGGGAAGCTTCTTTAATCAGAACAGGGTGTTAGTGCCCTATAATTTCCTAGGTGAACCGGATTGGGAAGACAAGACTTTCAAGATTAACTTGAGTGTCGACAATATTAAACGGTCGCCTAATTTGAGTTTTGACATGCCGGTTTCGCGTATTTACGAACGAAAGCTGGCCGACTACTACGGGATTAAATATCCTTACTGGATGGTCGATTCTGCAGCATTTGCCGGAAATGAAGTTGTATTTTATCCGGGAGTAGCATTCAGAGCGCCGCGTAAGGTAATTAAGGAAGAAGATATTGATACAAGTTTGCGTAGTTTTAACGAGATTAAGGGATATGGAATTAACGCCACTGACGACAAATTCGGACATATTTCCGATATGATTATTGATGACACCGATTGGCAGATTCTGTACTTTGTGGTAGACACAAATAATTTGTTCCCATGGAGTAAGAAAGTGATTCTTCCGATCGAGGTGATTGACAAGATCAGTTTTGCAGACCGCGAAGCCCGTGTTGATATGACAAAAGAAGCCATTAAAGACTCGCCGGAATATAATCCGGATGATGCAGTAAATGCCGAGTTGGAAGAAGTTCTTTACGATTATCACGGTAAAAGGAAATAGAACGAATTGAAGTAGAATATTAAAAAGCCGAAGGCAGAAGTCTTCGGTTTTTTTTTATTGCTGTAATAATTGCAATGTGTGGAAAATCAGTGAATTACTGTAGAATATTTTCACGTTTGCCTTGTTATTATTGATGAAGCAAAGGTTTCAACTTTATTTTCTTAGAAGGGGTATGCATTCAAGAAATAGCGTATTGGATTTTTCTCCATTTGTTTGTCAATCTGGATCGATTCTAAATAGCTTATGATTAGTAGTATAGAGAGATTGGTGTGCCGATAAAATGTCTAGTTACTGCAGAATTTCAGCACAATTGTCCTTCCTCAAAAAACGTCATAAATTCTGGTAATTAGGGCTAAGATTCGGATTGTGGCACGGTATTTTAACTATTAATAATAAAACCTGAAACAGGCAGTTGAGCTACGAACAGCAATTTTAATAGTTCGGAAAGGCAGGCTTGTTTCAGTCAACTTTCTAAAACACAGAAAAGAAAAGGAGAAAATTTAGTTATGAAACAATTTAGAAAACAATTTAATTTTAAGACACTTTTATTCGCACTTGGATTCTTAGTTTCCGTGGCGGTATTGCCACTGCAGGCTCAGGAAAAAAAGGTAAATACGGCTTTCAATACAAAAGACATGCATAACCAGGATATGGAATATGCCGACCAGTTGAAAGAGATCATTGAAAAATATCCGGCTTTTACATTTAAGTACGGCCTTAAAAATGGTAAAGTACAAGATGTAGTGGTAACCGGAATTGATGATGAGATCGACAGAAAACGTATGGAAGTAGTTTTGTTCAACTTAAACCATCATCGGAATATGGTAACGAAAACCGACGAACGCGTTGGAGTTTTTTACGATATTGATAAACATGCGATGTATGAAGGTGGTGAACAAGCATTAGAGCAGGAAATATTAAGTAACCTTGAATATCCGAAAGATGCTAAAAACTGGGGCGTTGAAGGAACCATTTATGTGAAAGTAGTTGTGGATGATGATGGTACGATACCATTTGTAACTACAAGTACGAACATTGAAACATCGGTTGAAAGTTATCTTGACGACCTTGAGGAACAGGCAATTGCTGCCGTACACGAAACCTCGGGTGAATGGGAACCTGCCGAAGTTGAAGGTGTTGAAGTAGCTTCGTTGGCAGTAATTCCAATTACCTTCGAGCTTGAAAATCATCCGTTTATGCGATAGAAATAACAGTTAAAAAATTAAGAGCACCGGCCATAATTTTGGTCGGTGTTTTTATTTGCTGTTTTACGTTACTTGTTAATTGGAATTTGCAGCTTAACCTGTTTTTAGAGTAGGAGAAAATAAGAGTAACGAGCCTCTCACGGGATTCGAACCCGCGACCTGCTCATTACGAATGAGCTGCTCTACCAGCTGAGCTAAAGAGGCCTGATTGGTACAATAGTAACTATTTTTCGTGATATTAAATATGCCAAATGATAATGCAGCAAAAGAAAATGGAGGGAATTAATTGTTTGGGAAAGTGTTTCTGTTAATCTAAAGCTGTTTTGTTTTCTTCGAGACTCGAATTGAATTCGAGGTTGTAGAACAAACAATACTTCTCTAACAAGCGAAATCCGTTGGCCGAGAGTTCCATCAAATCCGGGAAAAACTGAATTAAAAGTGCTTTAGCTTTTTGATGTGTTTGTTGGGCAAATTCCGATTCCCGGAATCGTGCAGGATATTTATCTGTCGCACGGATTATGGCTTCCAGCTCGAGCGTTAATCTTATTTCATTATAATTTTCATCTTTATCAGCTACCGAGTCGGCGCAATTAAACATGTGGCTGGCATATTGCATTAGCTGTTTGTTTAGTTCATCTTTTGGCACGTTTAAGTCAGGATGCTCATTTGCAATAAGCAATTGTTCGCGAATAAAATGGCGTTGAAATTTTTCCAAAAACTGATCGATGCGCTTAAATTCAGCACTTAATTTCAAATGAAAATCTTTATTGAATTCCTGACTTTTCATACTCATATAACAACGTAAAACTGAAAAAGATTTTTAGTGTGTTTAAAATACGGGAAATGTGGCATTTGGCAAAGGAAATGGATATGGTGTAAAGCATGTTTTATGTGAATTATCCCGGTCTTCCAACAAAATAGCCCCTGCAAAAGCAGCAAGCTTAATTTATATTTTAAAGTCTTTGAATTTCGGTCTTCGAACTTCCGCTACAAAACCGACGCTTATCGACCGACTTAAGCAATATCGTTCCTATTTATAATATTCATATTTACGCTCCAGGATTGTTTTAGCAGTGTCATCTTCGATTATGGTCTTTTTAATCCAATTGCCTCTTTCGTCGTAATCATATCTATAAGTTTTTTTACTTCTTAATTCGCCATTGGGACCGTACCGCTTTTCTATAATTTTATTTCCATTTTCATCATAACTATAAGTGGACTTTCCATTTAGAATATCATCGGTGTAACTGTTCCATTCAATTTTGTTTCCACTATCATCATATTTGTAGATGTGCCTCATGTATACAATGCCAGCTGAATTGAGCAATTTTTCTTCGATTCTATTTCCATGTTCATCGTAATTGTAAAAGTGAATTTCGTCTAAATTACCATACGAGTCGAACTGATTCACCTCGATTTGATTTCCGTTACTATCATATTGATAAGTATTCGTATGGAATAAACTACCATCCGAATCGTACTGCATCTTTTCAACCATATTCCCGTTTATATCATATTTATATTCGTATGTATGCGACATCTTTAATGTACCATCTGAGTTGGACCAGTTTTCTTCAATCGAATTTCCATGTTCATCGTATTTATAGGTGTATTTTATATACAAACTCCCATCTGATTTATAACCGTACCATTCTATTTGTTTCCCATACTTATCATATTTCCTTTCAACATCATACTTCCAGCTATTTACAATCTTTTTCCCTTTTTCAATATTGCCAAGGTGTTCGATGGCTTCAAAGGATAATTCTGTGTAGGATTTAACCTTCCCTTTTAGATTTTCTTTTTCAGGTATCATTATTAATAATTGACCGTATATCATTGATGATAGAAGGAGAAGAGGTATAATAAGGGTAGGTTTTAGTAACATAGCTATTGTTTGTTTATTCATCAAAACTTACTCCACCATAATATTCATCAATATCATAGTAGTCAACAGTGTACTTGCGGTAACTTAAGGTGTCAAACAGAGGAAAGGAAACACGAATACCTCCGCGATTTTGTGGTATATCATTTATATCGTCCATTTCATGAGCTATGAATTTAATTTCATTGTTTAAACTATAGAAAATGTCTGAATACCCTTTTATAAATTTAAATTTTAAGTTTATTACTCCACTTGAATCGCTAGTTATTGATTTGGTTTCCAATGGAATTCTTCTTTCAAGTATTCCTTCTTGAGTTTCAGTTCTAAATGAACTTATCTTTATGGGATGAGTAAGGAAATAATCTTCTTCAATTAGGTCAAGGCCAAAGTAGTATTTGTTAATTACATTGTATATTTCCAGTTCAATTTCAAAACTGTCTCTGATAGGCGTTGGTTCTGCCTCCAATTCAATAAATTCATAAGTAGTTGCGTCCATATCAACTAAAATATGATCAGTACTATCTGCTAAACTATATATATTTTGGCGATCCGAAATATATATCCCAATTTTTCCAAATGGCGCTTTCTCGAAACTAAATTTTCCGTTTATATCGGTGTCAGTAGAGTCCAGGCTTTCATACTTTATATCTGGAATAGTTGTTCCATTAGGACCATGAGGATCAAAAGATACGTTCCTGTTTATGAGGTAAATTCTTGTTCCTTGAATAGGTTCTTGGTTGATTCCCGATTTTAATTCACCATAAATTCCTTTTTGCTCTGACTCTGGGCTAATTGTTTCTTTTGAACACGCTGAAAGGAAAAGCATGAGAAGAAAGATGTAATGAATATTTTTGATTGACCTCATAATGTCTTGGTATTGGGTTGTTTAACATATGTGCTCCGGCCAAGAATTATCTATTAAAATTACAAAATAAAGTCCAAATTCGAACATATATCTTTCTGATAATGTGACAAATTCGAAACTCACCTTAAGTATCAAAAATTTAAAATCCAACAATTAAAAAAGCCCCTCCGAAAATCGAAGAGGCTCTACTATCTTAATTTTGCCTTTTGCCTTTTGCCTTTATACTTTTGCCTTGGCTCCTACAAAGCCGTCACCATCAAACCGGCATCCGTATTTTCAACTTTAGCCACATTCTTTTTGGTGAGGCCTTTAATGGCTTTATCCCATTTTTTGTTGCTCAGTCCGGCTTTATCTTTTAGTGCAGGTAATTCGATTGGCGATTCTGCTTTCAACAGTTCGAAAACTGCTTTTTCGTCGTCGGTCATTTCCACTGCTTTTTTCTCCGGTTTCATTTGCGGGAAGAACAATACATCCTGAATCGACGGGCTGTTGGTCATAAACATGGTTAAGCGGTCCATTCCAATTCCCATTCCCGATGTAGGTGGCATTCCGTATTCCAGTGCACGCAGGAAATCCTGGTCGATAAACATCGCTTCATCATCACCTTTTTCCGACAGTTTCAGCTGATCTTCAAAACGCTCGCGCTGGTCAATCGGGTCGTTCAGCTCAGAGTAGGCGTTTGCCAGCTCTTTACCGTTAACCATCAACTCGAAACGCTCTGTAAGCTCCGGATTGTCGCGGTGCATTTTTGTAAGCGGCGACATTTCTTTCGGGTAATCGGTAATAAACGTTGGCTGAATGTAGTTGCCCTCACATTTTTCGCCAAATATTTCGTCAATCAGTTTTCCTTTACCCATGGTTTCGTCGATCTCAATATCAAGCTTTTTGCAGATATCGCGCAGCTCGTCCTCCGACTTACCATTAATATCGTAACCGGTGTGCTCCAAAATGGCTTCGGCCATGGTTACACGTGGGTAAGGTGCTTTATAATCGATAATGTTGTCGCCCAACTGAACTTTTGTTGTGCCGTGCAATGCCATTGCCACTCGCTCACAAATTTCTTCAGTAAAGCTCATCATCCATTTGTAGTCTTTGTAGGCCACATAAATTTCCATCACGGTAAATTCCGGGTTGTGGGTGCGGTCCATTCCTTCGTTACGGAAATCTTTGGCGAACTCGTAAACACCTTCAAAACCACCAACGATAAGTCGTTTCAGGTAAAGCTCGTTGGCGATACGCATGTACAAAGGCATGTTCAGCGCATTGTGGTGCGTAATAAACGGACGCGCAGCAGCTCCTCCCGGAATTGGCTGCAGAATTGGTGTTTCCACCTCGTGATAACCATACTCGTTAAACATTTGGCGCATGGTGTTGTATATGATTGTCCGTTTTTTGAACGTCTCTTTCACTTCAGGATTTACGATCAAATCGATGTAACGCTGACGATAACGCTGTTCCGGATCGGTGAAAGCATCGAAAGTTTTTCCGTCTTTTTCTTTAACGATTGGCAGTGGACGCAACGATTTATTCAGCACTGTAAATTCAGTAACATGAATGGTTAATTCGCCCATTTGCGTAATAAAAGCATGTCCTTTTACGCCAATGATGTCGCCAATGTCGAGCAATTTCTTGAATACCTCGTTGTACATCATTTTATCGTCGCCCGTGCAAATCTCGTCGCGGTTAACGTAAATCTGAATACGTCCTTCGTGGTCCTGGATCTCAGCAAACGCAGCTTTCCCCATAATTCGGCGGCTCATCAAACGGCCGGCAATCACTACATCCTGAAAATTCTTCTCATCTTCCTTGAAGTTCTGTTTTATATCTTTGGTGTTGGTATTTACATGGTACTGTGCCGCCGGGTAGGGTTCAACACCCAACTCGCGCATTTTTTGCAACGAATTTCGTCTGATGATCTCTTGTTCGCTTAATTCCTGATGACTCATTTCTTCTTCACTTTTATTTTGCTGTCACACTTTTGTTTAAATGACAATTCTAATGTCATGGAAACGTTTGCCGAATCCTGTTAAAAAAATTTGGGCAAAGATAGTAAAACTGATTGGGAGAAAATATTGTTACTTACAGGAAACAATTAAAAAATAATGTTGAGGGTGAATGTTTTATTTCCATATGCGGTTGCATTTTGTATCTTTGCGCATTCACATCTTGAGAAACACGATAACGCAGCATGGATAGAATTTGGAACTTAAAAAAACAAGGCGACCAAAACGAGGTAAAACACCTTTCAGCGGCGTTAAATGTGAACATGGTGATAGCGCGCTTGCTGGTACAGCGGGGAATAAAAACCTACGCTGAAGCCAAAGCATTTTTCCGCCCCCGACTCAGCGATCTGCACGATCCTTTTCTGATGAAAGACATGGATAAAGCAGTTGCCCGATTAGATCAAGCAATTGAAAATAACGAGAAAGTAATTGTTTACGGCGATTACGATGTTGACGGAACTACTTCGGTGGCACTGGTATATTCGTTTTTAAAACAGCGCATTAAAGATATTGAATATTACATTCCCGATCGTTACAGCGAAGGATATGGAATTTCACCAAAAAGTATTGATTATGCCGTTGAAAAAGGGGTGACCTTGATTGTTGCACTCGACTGCGGAATTAAAGCTGTTGAAAAGATTGCAGGGGCCAAAGAACGTGGTATCGATTTTATTATTTGCGACCACCATAATCCGGATGATGAGGTACCGCCGGCTGTTGCTGTGTTAGATGCCAAACAATCGGATTGTCAATACCCGTACAAAGAACTTTCGGGCTGCGGCGTTGGATTCAAATTATTGCAGGCTTACTGCAAAAGACACGAAATTGATTACGAAGAAATTTACGATCTGCTCGATTTGGTAGCTGTGAGTATTGCTGCTGATATTGTTCCGATAACCGGCGAGAACCGGGTGCTGGCTTATTATGGCCTCAAAAAACTGAACTCGAATCCGGGAATTGGTTTGCAAACCATTATCAATTTTGCCGGAATCTCAGGAACCGAAATTACCATTAGCGATATTGTATTTAAAATTGGTCCCCGATTAAATGCATCGGGCCGGATTGAGCATGGTAAGAAGTCGGTGCAGATATTGGTTTCAACCGATGAAGATAAATCGGATCTGCTGGGCGAAGAGATCGACTCGTTTAACGAAATACGAAAAACGCTTGACCGCGATATTACCCAGGATGCCCTGGATACCATTGAAAACAGTCCGGAGTTTAAAGGCAAGAACAGCACCGTTTTATACAATCGCGACTGGCATAAAGGCGTTGTTGGAATTGTGGCGTCGCGGGTTACTGAACAGTATTACCGGCCAACGGTAATTTTAACCGAATCGAATGGTCTGGCAACAGGCTCGGCACGTTCGGTGCGCGATTTTGATTTGTACGAAGCCATCGGCCAGTGCAGCGATTTGCTGGAATCGTATGGCGGACACATGTACGCTGCGGGATTGACGATGCGTATTGAAAATATTCCGGAGTTCAGACAACGATTTGAAGAGATTGTGACCAAACAAATTACGGATAAACAGCAAATTCAAACCATTGAGGTGGATGCTAAAATTGCGCTTAGCGAAATTACGCCGCGTTTTTACCGCATCCTGAAACAATTTGCTCCGTTTGGCCCGCATAATATGACGCCGGTTTTTGTTACCGAAGATGTTTTTGATGCCGGTACCAGCCGCTTGGTTGGAAAGAATCAGGAGCACCTTAAGCTTGATTTGGTTGAGCCAGATGTTAATTCAGGAATTTTTCCGGGAATCGCATTTAATCAATCGGATGCTTACGATGTGATTACTTCAGGTTCGCCTTTCGATGTTTGTTATTCGATTAACGAAAACGAATATCGCGGAAAAACCAATCTTCAATTGTTTGTTCGCGATATCAAAAAACGTGAGTTTCTAGATTAAAGCGGAAGTGTTTTTAGCTGCTGCAATTCGTCAATTACTTTGGCGCCGGTTGCTTCTAAGCGTTCTTTCGACTGATGACCGTCGGCAACCAAAATACAATCAACTTCCAGTTGTTGTGCTACCTCAAAATCGTGGTTTGTATTATCGATTATTATTACCTTTTTTAAAAACAAAACACATTCTAAGCGAATTATAGTTCGCATTCCATATTCGGAAATTGGACTCGAAAGTATAATTAGTGATTTAAGGTTTTAAATATTATTTTTATAATCCTTTAAATAACAATCAAATGTCCGAAAATAAACAAGAGAGTTCAATGCTTCCCGATGAAATTATAATGAATAAGATTTATTTTATCAGGGAGCAAAAAGTAATGCTTGATAGTGATCTTGCAGAATTGTATGGAGTGGAAACACGACGATTAAATGAGCAAGTAAAAAGAAATATTTCCAGGTTTCCGGAAGATTTTATGTTTCAGTTGTCAGAATTTGAATTTGAAAACTTGAAGTCGCAATTTGCGACATCAAGTTGGGGAGGCCGTCGCAAATTGCCCAATGTTTTTACCGAACATGGTGTTTTAATGTTGTCGAGTGTTTTGAACAGTGAAAAAGCAATTAAAGTGAACATCCAAATTATGCGGATATTCACAAAAGTTCGTGAAGCATTGACAGATAACCTGAGCATGAAACTTGACATTGAGGAAATCAAAAAGAAGCTTGCCAACCAAGACAAAAACATAGAATTGGTTTTTCAATATCTGGACGAATTGATTGAGAAACAGGAAGAGCCAGTGATTAGAAGGCAAATAGGCTACAAAAGAAATAACGAAAGTTAATCACCCCGCGTGGTTAATTCAAAAAAAATGTGAGTTTCTGGATTAAAGCGGAAATGTTTTCAGCTGCTGCAATTCGTCAATTACTTTGGCGCCGGTTGCTTCTAAACGCTCTTTCGACTGGTGTCCGTCGGCTACCAAAATACAATCAACTTCCAGTTGTTGTGCTACCTCAAAATCGTGGTTCGTATCGCCAATAATAGTTGCCTGTGCTCTGTCGATGTTCAATTCGCTGATAAACTGTTTCCCTCGTTCAACTTTCGACGCCGCATAATGATCGTTCAATCCGGCTATGCCTTCAAAATAATCAAAAATGTTCTGGTGTTTTAAAGTGTACTCCAGCATATCCTGTTGCATTGCCGAAAGCACAAACTGCCTGAATCCCATATTTTTAAAGTGCTCCAGTGCGTCGATAACGCCGGAATGTAATTTGCAATGGGTAACTCCCGCATTGTAAATATCCATGTATTCCTGCGCCGCAACGGAGAAATCCTCTTTTGAAAAATCAAAACCAATGGATTCGTAGCAATTTTTTACCGGAAACGAGAATATCTCTTTGTACGAATAATGATCAAGCAGATTGAGCTGCCGCTTTTTCAGCAACACATTTATGGTTGAAATGCAAAAGTCAAGATCGTTTAACAGCGTGCCGTTCCAGTCCCAGATAATTGTTTGCATTACTTTTTCGGTCTGTCGAATTTATTAATTACCGGGTACGCATACAATTTCAGAAAACGCTCCTGGATATCGGTTATCGGGAAGTCGATGTGCACCATTGCCTGTTCCACCATAATCTCGAATTTCTTTTGTTCTTCGGCGGTGTAGCGGTCTTTAAAACGGTGCTCCTGCATCAGCATATCGTAAGCCGCAAAATTGCTTGGCCACAGCTTGTAGTTTTTGTAAATCTGGTCGTCGATCATTTCTGCCAAACGGTGAATATAAGCGTTTCGCTCTTCGTTGTTTTTGGCCAGTTCAAAATGAGTTTCAATGGGCGTTCCAAAAGCAAAACGCATTCTTCCTTTTGGCGCAAACATTCCCATCGACATCGCTTTTAAATCGTCCTTGCTTTGTTTGGCACGACCGTAATGTTCTTTTTTTATCAGCTCGCGAAGTTTTGGCAATCCGCAAGGTTCAATCTCATACGAGATGGAAACCGGAACAATATTCAGTTCGTTAAAACCGTCTGAAATTCCGCCGGTGTTGCTCATGTTCAGCATCTTTAAAACACTCTCCTGCGTTTTGTCGTTGCCGTCTTTTGTGCGGCCTTCGCGTTGTGCAATCCACACCGACAGATGGTCTTCAGTAATTGATTTGCGAATAAAATGCGAAACCTTTTTCGACGCCATCATCAGTTCGCGTGGTGGCAAATTTCGCTTAATTACAAACGAGCGGTTCAGCTTAACGGTATGTTCTATCCACTCGTATTGCAACAGGTTGTCGCCAATGGCAATCTGGGTGGTGTTCATGCCGTGCTCGAAAATCAGAAAATTCAATAAAGCGGCATCCAGAATAATATCGCGGTGGTTCGAAATAAACAGGTATGGTTTGGTTTTATCCAGTTTGTCAATTCCGGTAACTTTTAGCCCGTCGGAAGTTTTATCAACCAGCCAGTGCAAAAGATCGTAAATAAATACGCCTTGCAGCTGCTTGATACTGCTTACCCGGCGCAACTGAAATTTAACCATTTCAACCTTTGGCCGGTTTTTAAACAGGTGATGCAGCACATCGTCAAAGGTTTTATCCTTAACGAGTTGCTTTATCTTAGCTTTAACTTCTTTGTCGGTGTAGGGGCGAATATCATCAAAATTAATGTCTCGCATTATTTAAATTTTAACCTGACAAAGTAAGTTATTCAAAATCAAAATTTCAACCTTAACTGGAATTTTAGCTCTGTTTTGTGGTGCCCGGCAATTTCGTTGTAGCCCGAACTGATGGTTTCACGGTCGGTCCACCACGTATTTGCCAGCTTTAACCAGCACTCGATTTTTTTAGCCGGCTGGTACTTTAGGTTGAGATAAGTTCTGAATCCTTCGCCGTAATACGCCGGAATTGAGAAAGCATAAAGAATATCATTTTCGTAAGCGTAAATGCGGCTGTTATAACTTTCGGTATGAAACCAGGCCAACCGTGCAGCAAGATTCAGCGGAAATTCGTTGGGTTTAAATTGAATATCCTGAAAAAGTAAAAATCCATTTTCGCTCTCTTCGCCCTTGTAATAAACATGTTCAGCGCGTGTTTTTAGCAAGACTGTTTCCGAAACCTGAAACTGAATATGAAAACGTAATTTCTGAACACGCTCGGGTAGATTAATATAACGATTTTCGTTTTTGAATTTTTGATCTTTCTCCTCGTTTTTAAAACGCAGGTAGGCGCTTATTTTTTCACTGATCTGAAAATCAGCCTGTGTAAAAATATCCCACGAACGTGCAGGGCCGGCAGTGGAGTAGTTGAACCACTCCGATTGGTAAACATCGGAATAAGCGGATAGCGTTACAAATCTGGCCGGTAGAAATCGTACTCCAAAATAAAGCCCCGACTCGTTGCTGATGTTACTGCCTTCTGCCATGGTATTGGCCCAAAAAGCATTGTAGTCTTTATCAAAATGACGAAACAGCGCTGAAAATCCCAGTTGGTCGTTTACATGTACAATCGCTCCCTGAGTAACCGCTTTGCCTTTTGATTTTGAGATGGCCGCCTCGCCAAACAGCGTGTAGTTGTTTTTGCTAAAAAGATAATCGGCACCGGCAGTGTAATTGTCTGTGCCGCTAAAGCGAAATTGATTGTAAAGCTGGTCACTGCGAATAAATGATTTGTTGAAATGCTGATAAACAACAGTCGCTCCCAGTTTTAGGTGGTTAAAATTGTGAGTAAAGACACCACCGGCGTTAGTGAATTTCACGGTTTTTTCATCGGCAATTTCGCTTTTTGTGCGATGGTAGCCTGAGGTTTGCAGACTGGTAAAATGAGTGACAACAGAATCGTTGTATTCCAAATTGCCATCGGCATTTTTGTGCGAGTAGAATAAACTGAAACGCGAGTTGCCCAATTTTACCGTTCCCGCAGCTCCTCTGAAATAAAAGTTTTCATCCACCGACGTGTAAGCCCGAACGCCCTGACCGGTTTTGCTTATTCCCAAAACATTCTCTGATTTTCCGGTGGTGTAACCTTGCCACAAGACCAGACCCTGGCCGGATCGAACAAGGTAATCGCCCAAAGAAATGTTCTCAAAAGTTTCGTTCAGTTTAAAACTAATGTGTCCCGAGTAATAATCGAAACCACTTTTGTTAGAGCCTGTAAAAAAGGCTTCGCCCGGATCTTTTTCGGCGGTAAAGCCGGCAGAAAGTTTGTCGCCTGCCCTGAAATTATATCGCGTGTAATAACGAAAGCGGTTGCCTTCGTACGGAATTGTACCATCGTCTTTTTCTTTGTAGCCACGCGCTGTTTGCAAATAGCCAAGCGTACGCAGTAGCAACTGATTATCGGCATATTTTAGTTGCTTTTGTAATGTTTGTTGTTCTTGCTCTTCGGGGCCAAACTCAATAAAATAATTCAGCTTTTGCAGCAGGTTAGGCGTAAATCCATCAATGGTTTTTAGTTCGAAAATGGAATAAACCGGGCCGTAGGCTACGATGTACTCCAGCAATTTTTGAATTTGAATTTCATTCAGTAAATAGAGCCGTGCCAGTTCTGTAGCACTTGTTGCGTTAATATTAACAGGGTGTTCTAAAAAATATTCAAGGTCTTCAATAATTAATGCCACATCGGTACCTTCTTCAATTTTGTCGAGATGCGATTCCAGTATCGATTCGATTAATTGATCCGGCGAATCGTTTTGTGCAGCTGCCGCCAAAACGAATAGTTGGAGCAGGATGAAAATAATATGCCGAATCAGTTTTCTCATTTTAGTTGGTATTGAACGGAAACTGATGGTGTAAATCCTAAATTACCATGGTAGCTAAAGGCAATATCGGTACTGATGTTTTTGAGACTGTAGCCCAGGCCTGCAGTATACTGAACCGGTCGGCCGGAAATTCCAAAACGAAGTGCCAGATTTTCGAGCGGCATAAATTCCAATCCACTTCGAACGACTGCATCGCGGTCTGATTCTTTTTGCGTTTCAAGGCTCACCAAAACATGTTCATCGAATGCATAATGAGCACCCAGACGGTAAACTGCAGGGAGTTTTATTTTTTCCTTGGGATAATTGAAGCCATTTTTTACCGGATTGTACGAGTGGGCACCCAGTGTAATTTGTTCATTCAGCTGATAAGTTGCGCCTACCTCAAAAGTAACGAATGAAAAAGCATCCGCATTTTCAGGCATTCGCTGCGACAGGTAATCGAACTGGATGGCAGCGTTAAAACGTTCCGATAGTTGTTTGGCGTAGGCAAAACCGATTTTGTGTTCTTTAAATGTTTCCTTTCCAAACTGGTAAAAACTCAAACCAAAAGTTCCAGCACCTGTGGGTAAAACAACACTTGAGGCTGCCAACGCAAAGTCATCAATTCCGTATTTCGATTCGTAATAAACACCGGCAGAAAAAGTATTTAGTTGTGCTAAAGTGGCCTGGTTGTGGAAAGTGCTCCAGGTGTCGGAAATAGAGACGAAAGCATTTGAGAGCGCAGCCGAACGTGCACCTCCGGTGTAGTTTTGCGGGGAGGCTTCAGAAGCAATTATGGTAAGGCATACCAGCAGTATGTAAAAGGGTTTTTGCATAAAAAAAGAGGTATTAATTAATACCTCTTTAAAATTAAGTAAAATATTTTTACTTACAATTAATTTGTTTTAAATCTGTACTTTACCTCTGAAAGTTCCTTGTTGGCTTTAACAATTTTCTCTTTCAGGTTCTCTTTGTACGCAACCAGTTTGTTCATCAGTTCTTCGTCGCCGGTGGCCATCATTTGTGTTGCTAAAATAGCAGCATTCATAGCACCGTTAACAGCAACTGTTGCTACCGGAATCCCCGGAGGCATTTGAAGAATGGCAAGAATAGAATCAAACCCTGATAAGCTGGCGTTAATCGGAACACCGATTACAGGAATCGGAGTCATTGCAGCGATTACACCCGGCAGGTGAGCCGCCATTCCGGCACCCGCAATAATAACTTTAATACCACGGTCTTTGGCTCCTTTGGCAAAGCTTTCTACTTCTTCCGGAGTGCGATGTGCCGACAAAGCATTGATCTCGAAAGGAATTTCAAACTCATCAAACAATTTGGCAGCTTTTTCCATCACTGTTAAATCCGATGTGCTACCCATAATAATGCTAACTTTTGGAGTCATGTTTTATAATTTATTTGTTACTTTGTATCTTTTTATTTTCAGCACGAAAATACAGCAAATTAGCAATTAATAAAAATCAAATCCACATATGAAGAAGGTTAAAATTCTGGACAAGGAATTTGAGTTATTTATTCCATATGAGAAGATTCGTTCAGTTGTTGAACAAATGGCTGAAACAATGAATAAGGAGTTGGCCGACAAAGACCCGCTTTTCCTGTGCATCTTAAACGGTTCGTTTATGTTTGCCGCCGAAATTTATAAGCGAATTGACTTTGTTGAGTCGGAGATTTCGTTTGTAAAACTGGCTTCGTATCAAGGCGATTCAACAACCGGAAAAGTGAAACAACTGATAGGTTTGAATGAAAAAATTGAAGGACGAACCGTAGTTATTCTGGAAGATATTGTTGATACAGGTATCACCATCAACAATATTTTAGAGCAACTGGAGCAAATGAAACCAAAAGAAGTGCAGGTAGCAACTTTGTTGTTAAAACCTGATGCACTTCAGAAAGAAGTAGATCTTAAATATGTGGGAATAGAGATCCCGAATGATTTTATCGTAGGTTACGGACTTGACTACGACGGCTACGGTAGAAATCTGATCGATATTTACACGGTAGTAAAATAAAAAAAATAACCAAAAATTATGTTGAATCTCGTATTGTTTGGCCCACCGGGGGCAGGAAAAGGAACCCAGGCTGAATTTCTTATTAAATCATTTGGGTTGATCCACTTGTCGACCGGCGATTTGCTACGTAGCGAAATTGCCGAAGGAACAGCACTTGGAAAAGAAGCCAAAAACTTCATGGATAAAGGAGAGTTGGTTCCTGATGAAGTGGTGATCGGAATGATTAAAAGTAAACTGGACGCGAACAAAGACGCGAAAGGTTTTATTTTCGACGGATTTCCTCGTACCGTTGATCAGGCAAAAGCATTGGATGTTTTGTTGAACGAAAATGGTACACCAATCTCAGGCATGCTTTGTCTGCAGGTTGAAAAACAGGAGTTGATCGATCGTTTGTTGAGCCGCGGAAAAGTTTCGGGCCGTTCTGATGATCAAAACCAGTCGATTATTGAAAACCGCATTACGGTTTACACCGAAAAAACACTTCCTTTAATTGAATACTACAAACCGCAGGGTAAACATTTCGATGTAAACGGAATGGGTACTATTGAGGAAATTGCTGGTAGATTACAGGAAGTTGTAGAAAAATTATAACATCGATTTACATGGGTGAGAAGCTTGTTGTAGGACAGGTGTCTCACCTTTTTTATATTTGTAAAGTTAACGAACAGGAAAAATCAGATGGCAGAGACCAATTTTGTTGATTACGTAAGAATTCATTGTCAGTCGGGGAACGGAGGTTCCGGCTCGGCGCACCTGCGCAGGGAAAAATTTGTGGCCAAAGGTGGCCCCGATGGTGGCGATGGTGGTCGTGGTGGCCATATTATCCTTGTAGGTAATGAGCAGATGTGGACATTGCTGCATCTGAAATTCCGGAAACACATTAAGGCCGGACACGGCGAACCGGGCGGGAAGCAGCGTAGTACCGGTGCCGATGGTGAAGATATTTACCTGGAAGTGCCGCTGGGAACTGTGGCCCGCGATGTGGAAACCGGTGAATTCCTGTTTGAAATTACAAAACACGGCGAAGAACAAATTCTGATGAAAGGTGGCCGTGGAGGTTTGGGAAACGATCATTTTAAAACGTCTACCCACCAAACACCTCGTTTTGCACAACCCGGCGAAGAAGGTGTAGAGGGCTGGAAAATACTGGAGCTAAAAGTACTGGCCGACGTTGGTTTGGTTGGCTTTCCAAGTGCCGGAAAATCAACACTGTTGTCGGTGGTTTCGGCGGCAAAACCTAAAATTGCCGATTATCCGTTTACCACGCTTGTGCCAAATTTAGGAATTGTGGGGCATCGCGAACAACGTTCGTTTGTAATGGCCGATATTCCAGGAATTATTGAAGGAGCGCACGAAGGACGTGGTTTGGGACTGCGCTTTTTACGGCACATCGAACGAAACTCGATGCTTTTGTTTATGGTTCCGGCCGATAGTAAAGACCACCTAAAAGAATACAAAATATTGCTCAACGAGCTCGAAAAATACAATCCTGAATTACTAGACAAACAGCGCTTTTTAACCATCAGTAAAGCCGACATGCTGGACGAGGAGCTGATGACGGAAATCAGCAGCGAATTGGGTGATATTCCGCACTTGTTTTTTTCTGCCGTTTCAGGGTTTAATATTCAACAATTAAAAGACCGAATCTGGGAAATTTTAAATAGTTAATGGAATTATTGCAACGAATACTGGAACTGGATAAAGATCTGTTTTTATTTCTGAATGGCTTACATAATGGTTTTTGGGATCCTGTTATGGTGATGATTACACGACAGGAAATCTGGATCCCGTTCTTTGCCAGCATTTTATTTTATATCGTAAAAAATTATCGAAGCAAAACCATTTTAATCCTTATTACTTTGGGCGTCCTCATAGCGGTAACCGATCAGTTTTCAGGATTAATAAAAGATACGTTTGAGCGTTTTCGTCCGGTACACGATCCGTTTATTTCACATTTGGTGCATGAGGTAATGGGTAAAGGCGGCCCTTATGGTTTTGTCTCGGCGCATGCTGCCAACTCGGTGGCCATGTTGGTGCTTATATCCCGCACATTCAAAAACCGCACGTTTTATTTTTTAATGCTGTCGTGGGTGCTTGTGTTTTGTTATTCACGCATTTATGTAGGCGTGCATTATCCGCTCGATCTTATTTGCGGTGGACTTGTGGGTTGGCTGATTGGTTGGGGTTTGTACCGGCTGATGATGTTTGTAGAAAACCATTTCTTTTTTGGGCGTTCCCCGAAAATTGAAAAAACGGCACTTTCGGCAAAAGCTGCCAGAACCATGATTTTAATCTATTCGGTACTGTTGTGTACTGTGTTGGTTGCTGTTCTAATTCTCCGTCACTACAATAAGTTATAAATGAGCGAACCGGCCCGGCTTTATTACGAAAAACTTTTGTTTTACACCGACGAATTGCAGCGTGTATCGGCAAAAGTAAAACGTTTTGCCTGGTATCGTTTTGTCGCTTTTGTTGCAATATTTCTCCCGCTTATTATTCTTGGTTGGCAAATCGCTACCCTGTATTCCACGCTTCCGCTTATTGTGCTGTTCTTTTACCTCATTAAAAGAAATCTTCAACTCGATAAAATAAAGCAAACGCTTGTTGTTAAAACAAGGTTGCTGGAGGATGAATTGAAAGCTTTGGATCATTCGTTCCTGCATTTTGAAAATGGTGAGCAGTTTCTAAATGCAGAACATCCGTTTGCTTACGATCTTGATTTGTTTGGTGAAGGATCGTTGTTTCAGTATTTAAGCCGAACGGCGACTGTTGAAGGTCGTCAGTGTTTGGCAGGTTGGTTGCAAAAGCCGCTACAGGAAAAAGTGGAAATCGAGCAGCGTCAGGAAGCTATTAAGGAATTGGCAGAGATGCCTTTGTGGCGAATCGATTTTTTAACCGAAGGAAATCTGTTTCAGGAATCGGAAGCGCAGTATAATGAAATTCGAAACTGGTCGAAAATGGAGCTCGGTTTGGATCGGTCGAACCTGTTGAAATGGTTGATTTGTATCGTTCCGGCAATAACTATGTTGGCTGCAATTCCTGCAATACTGGGATTGAGTAATTTTTATCTGGTGGCGATGGTTTTTGTGCAGTTCCTTCTTTTGTTTGCCTGGACAAAACGGGTGAATTATTACTTCGCTTTTTTTGGCCGCAAGTCTGACTTGCTGGCCAAATATATGCAACTGTTGAGGATGATCGAGGAGAAGGAATTCCAATCTCCGTATTTGCGCGAATTAAAGAAAAAAGTAACCGAGCCTTCAGCCGGGAAAATTTTTGGCGAGCTAAAAAGTTTGGTGAAAGAATTTGAATACCGCCAAAACATTTTGGTTGGCGTGGTACTGAACGGACTTTTAACCTGGGATATTCGTTGTGTATACAAACTTTGGAATTGGCACAAAACGAATCACAGCAGGTTGGCAGAGTGGCTCGAAATTATCGCACAGATGGATGCTTTTATCAGCCTGGCGAATTATGCCAATAACCACAGCGAATTTGTTTTTCCGGAAATTACGGACCTGGATTTTTTATTCTGTGCCACCGAATTGGGGCATCCGCTGCTGAAAAAAGACAAGCGGGTAAACAATGATATTGAAATTGAGGGCTGGTCGAAAATAATGATCGTTACCGGTGCAAATATGGCCGGGAAAAGTACCTTTTTGCGCACCGTGGGAACGAACATTTTGCTGGCCGAAATTGGTGCGCCTGTTTGTGCTACCTCGATGAAAATAAGGCCGGTTGATTTGTATACTAACATGCGAACCACAGACTCGCTGCTAAAAGACGAGTCGTATTTCTTTGCCGAATTAAAAAGGATTAAAGCTGTGCTTGATCGATTGGCCGCGGGCGAGCAGATCTTCGTTATTCTGGACGAAATGCTGAAAGGAACCAATTCGGTTGATAAACTGAATGGCTCGAAAGAACTGGTACGAAAACTTGCTCAGCATCAGTGTGCAGCAATGATTGCCACACATGACCTTAAGTTGAGCGATATGGAAAAGGAGCTTCCGAAGCAAGTCTTCAATAAGTGTTTCGAAATCCGCATTGAAAACAACGAGCTGATTTTCGACTACAAACTCTCGGATGGCGTTACCCAAACCATGAATGCCACTTTCCTGATGAAAAAAATGGGAATTATTTAATTGTTTAAAGCGGGCTGGCCTGTGGTTTACTGAAATCTGTAAGCCAATATTTTGTCGTAATAGCTTCCGGTTTTAGCCTTGCGAATTCTTGCAAAGGTTTTCATGTAGGATGTCGTCTTCGCCCGCTCATACTCCTAATTTTATCCACACTTTTTCAACGGTTGATTGTTAGTTATTGCACGCGCGAAACCCCTTGGTAAGTGTAGGATTTGATTATATTTGTGACAATTGGGTAAATTCTGTGTTTTTTAGATAGAAAACCAAACCCCGCAAGCGCAAAACCGTTGAAAACACAGAGTTTATTAAAATTTCGAAAGTTGATTCTGGAGATTGAAGTATGAGCGCAAACTACGACGAAGGTGCAATTAAAACGTTAGACTGGCAGGAGCACATCCGGCGACGTCCGGGTATGTACATTGGTAAACTCGGTGACGGAACTTCTGCCGACGATGGTATTTATGTTTTGCTGAAAGAGGTAATGGATAACTCCATCGATGAGTTTATGATGGGGCATGGTAAAAAGATCATTGTCAATGTCGATCAGGATAGGGTAACTATCCGCGATTTTGGTCGTGGAATTCCCCTGGGAAAACTGGTTGATGTAGTGAGCAAAATGAATACCGGCGCAAAATACGATAACAAGGTTTTTAAAAAATCGGTGGGATTGAACGGTGTTGGTATTAAAGCCGTAAATGCCCTTTCAACCGATTTCACTATAAAAGCAATTCGCGAAGGCGTGGCTAAAGAAGTGTATTTTAGCCAGGGGGTTAAAACCGGCGAGAAAGATTTTAAAGATCTGGACGAGGAAAACGGAACCGAGGTGAGTTTTGTCCCCGATGTTGAGGTGTTCAAAAAGTATCGTTATATGAGCGATTATATCGTGAATATGATGAAAAACTATACCTTCCTGAATGCCGGGTTAACTGTTGAATTTAATGGCGAAAGGTTTTATTCGCGCAACGGTTTACGCGACTTGCTGGAAGAGAACATGGATCACGACCCAATTTACCCAATTATACATCTCAGAGGCGAAGATATTGAAGTTGCCATAACACATGGTAATCAATACGGGGAGGATTATTATTCGTTTGTTAACGGTCAGCACACCACCCAGGGAGGGACTCACTTACAGGCTTTTCGCGAAGTTTTAGTGAAAACGATCAGGGATTTCTACAAGAAGGATTTCGACCCGTCGGATATACGGGCATCGATCGTGGCGGCCGTTAGCATTAAAGTAGAAGAGCCTGTATTTGAGTCGCAAACCAAAACAAAACTAGGATCGAAAGATATTGGTCCCGATGGGCCGTCGGTACGTGCACACGTTGGTAATTTCCTGCAAACCGAGTTGGATAACTTTCTGCACAAAAACCACGAAGTTGCCGAAGTTCTGCTGAGACGCATCGTAGAATCGGAGCGCGAAAGAAAAGCAATTTCGGGCGTTAAAAAACTGGCCCGTCAACGCGCTAAAAAGGCCAACCTGCATAACAAAAAATTGCGCGACTGTCGTGTGCATTTTAATGAGAAACATGAGCGAAAAGAAGAATCGAGCATTTTTATAACCGAGGGAGATTCGGCAAGTGGATCGATCACAAAATCGCGCGATGTAAATACACAGGCCGTTTTTAGTTTGAAAGGAAAACCGCTGAACACCTTTGGCCTCACCAAAAAAGTGGTTTACGAAAACGAGGAATTCAACCTCTTGCAGGCGGCGCTGAATATTGAAGAAGGCATGGAAGACCTGCGTTACAACAACGTAATTATTGCTACCGATGCCGACGTTGACGGAATGCACATTCGTTTGCTGCTCATCACTTTCTTTTTGCAGTTTTTCCCTGAGTTGATTAAGAAGGGACATGTTTATATTTTGCAAACGCCGCTGTTCAGGGTGCGTAACAAGCAAAAAACATTCTACTGCTATTCGGAAGAAGAAAGAGTGAAAGCCATTAATAAACTGCGTGGCAAACCCGAAATAACCCGATTTAAAGGACTTGGTGAAATATCGCCCGATGAATTCAAACATTTCATCGGTAAAGATATCCGACTCGATCCGGTGCAAATGAAAAAGCACGAATCGGTGGCCGAAATGTTATCCTATTACATGGGAAAAAACACCCCCGACAGGCAGGAATTCATTATCGAAAACCTGTATGTTGAAAAAGACGAAGTGGAATAAGAGCCTCAAATAAAGTACGATAAATTTCAGAGAGAAGAATGTCAAAAGAGAATTTAAATCAGGAAGAAATTCAGGACGATAGTGTAAAAGAGGAAGTAATCTACCTCTCGGGCATGTACCGCGACTGGTTTTTGGATTATGCCTCGTATGTAATACTCGAGCGGGCGGTTCCGTACATTAACGACGGACTAAAACCTGTGCAGCGGCGTATTATGCATGCCATGCGCGAAATGGATGATGGACGCTACAACAAGGTGGCGAACATTATAGGGCAAACCATGCAATATCACCCGCACGGAGATGCATCGATCGGTGATGCCATTGTGCAGATCGGGCAGAAAGAATTACTGATCGATTCGCAGGGAAACTGGGGTAATATTCTTACCGGCGACGGAGCGGCAGCACCTCGTTACATTGAAGCCCGCCTGACTAAGTTTGCTTTGGAAGTACTTTTCAATCCGAAAACTACCGAATGGAAACTGTCTTACGACGGTCGTAAAAAAGAGCCGATAACACTTCCGGTAAAATTCCCGCTATTGTTGGCACAGGGAGTTGACGGAATTGCGGTTGGTCTGGCATCGAAAATGTTTCCACACAACTTTAACGAGCTGCTCGATGCTTCAATAAATTACCTCCGTGGAAAAGATTTTGAAATATATCCCGACTTTCCAACGGGCGGTTCGGCCGATTTTAGCAAATACAACGATGGGCTGCGTGGTGGTTCGGTAAAAGTGCGTGCAAAAATCGAAAAGCGCGACAATAAAACCTTGGTGATAAACGAGGTGCCTTATGGCAAAACAACCACAACGCTGATTGAATCGATTATTAAGGCCAACGACAAAGGAAAAATCAAAGTAAAAAAGATTGACGATAACACGGCCGAGCATGTTGAAATACTGGTTCATCTGGCAGCGGGTGTTTCGTCGGATAAAACCATCGATGCGCTTTATGCATTTACCGATTGCGAAGTTTCGTTGTCGCCAAATGCCTGTATCATCGAAAATGATAAGCCGCATTTTATTGGCGTTTCCGAAATTCTGAGACGTTCGGCCGACTCAACAAAAGCCTTGCTGAAACTCGAGCTTGAAATTCGCAAATCGGAACTGGAAGAACAGTGGCATTTTTCTTCGCTGGAGAAAATATTTATCGAAGAGCGCATTTACAAGGATAAAAAATTCGAGGATTCGGAAAACATGGATCAGGCGGTGGCACACATCGACAAGCGACTCGATCCGTGGAAACCACAACTGAAACGCGAAATTACACGCGAAGATATTCTGAAACTGATGGAAATTCGTATGGCCCGCATCCTGAAATTTAACAAGGATAAAGCCAACGATTTATTGAAATCGATTGAAGATGAAATTGCCGAGGTGGAGCATAATATCGAAAACATTGTTGATTTCACCATCGAGTGGTTTAAACACCTGAAAAAGAAATACGGAAAAGGCAAGGAGCGCAAAACGGAGATCCGCAGTTTCGAAAATATTGTGGCCTCGAAAGTGGTGGTGAAAAACGAAAAACTGTATGTCGACCGTAAGGAAGGCTTTATGGGAACCTCGCTTCGGAAAGAAGAATTTGTTTGCGATTGTTCGGATATCGACGACATAATTGTTTTCCGACGCGATGGATCGTATTTTATCACCAAAGTTTCGGATAAAGCTTTTATCGGCAAAAACATTTTGCACCTGGCCGTTTTTAAGAAAAATGATAAACGCACCATTTATAACGTGGTGTATAAAGATGGCGAATCGGGCAATTTCTATATGAAACGCTTTTTTGTTACGGGCGTAACCCGCGACAAAGAGTACAACCTTACAAAGGAAACCAGGGGCTCGCGCATCGTTTATTTCTCGGCTAACCCGAATGGCGAAGCTGAAATTTTACGCGTAGTTCTGAAACCGAAACCGCGACTTAAAAAGCTTGTTTTTGAAGAAGACCTCAGTGAGCTGGCTATTAAAGGCCGCCAGTCGATGGGAAATATTCTCAGCAAAAACGACATTCATAAAATTACGCTCAAAGAAAGAGGCGTGTCAACTCTTGGAGGTCGTAAAATCTGGTTCGATTCGGATGTGCTGCGTCTGAATGCCGATAGCCGCGGAACTTTCTTAGGTGAATTTTCGGGCGAAGACAAAATTCTGGTTATCTACAAAAGCGGCGAGTTCCAGTTGTATAATTACGATTTGAGCAACCACTTCCAGCAAGATATTCTGGTTATCGAGAAATTTGATCAACGTAAGATTTTGTCGGCGGTTTATTACGATGCCGACCAGAAATATTACTACGTGAAACGTTTTGAAATTGATGAACCGGAAGGAAAGCTGATACGTTTTATTGGCGATAACAACGACAATAAACTGATTAGTTTAACCTGGGTGCATTATCCGCGTTTGGAGCTTACGTTTGGAGGAAAGAATGCTGAACGCGAAAACGAGATCATTGAGGTGGCTGAGTTTATCGGCGTAAAATCGTGGAAAGCAAAAGGTAAGCGTTTGAGTAATTACGAGGTGGATAATATAAAAGAAATTGAGCCGGTAATAAAAGATGATTATGATCATCATGAAGAGGAAGAAGAGGAACAGCTGGAAGTTGAACCGGAAAGCAAGCCGGAGAAAAAGGAGGATATTGATGATGTTCCGTTTGAAGTAAACCGGCCGAAAAAGGAAGATGACGGGCAGGGCTCTTTGTTTTAGCGAATAACAGAAGAAAACGATGCGAGTATATTTGATTGGATACATGGGATGCGGGAAGTCGCGATTGGGACGCCTTTTGTCGGAACACATGGGCGTGCAGTTTGTCGACATGGACGATTACATTGAAGAAAGAAACTGCAAAACAGTGCCGCAGATTTTTGCCGATCACGGCGAAGACGGATTCAGGGAAAGAGAGCGAAAAGCTTTGGAAGAACTGGCCGAGTTTACCGACATTATAATTGCTACCGGTGGAGGAGCACCTTGTTTCTTTGATAATATCGACCTGATGAATAAAACCGGGAAGACCGTATTTCTGAATATTGATCCGGCCATTCTTGCCGACCGTCTTATGAATTCGAAAACCGAACGACCATTGATTAAAGGAAAATCGCGTGAAGAACTGGTTGCTTTCATCGATGAAACATTAAAAAAACGCAAGCAATTTTATTCGCAGGCACAATTTGAAATTACCGAACCCGATTTCAGTCTGGACCGGCTTCAGGAAATGATTTCGTAGTTCAAGTTCCCATAGTTTCTTCATCTACTTATATCGAATTTATTAGAGCATGAAGGCTGGTTTATTGGGGTTATGATTTTACTATTCTACGCTTACCTTGGTATTGTTGCTTTTGTCTTTATGCCAGACGGGCAGTTCCTTTTGCATTCGATCAAAAGGAACTCCCGATTAATCGGGATCAAAAAATAACCTTTGCGTTTTTTCAATGGAACTAATTGGCCCGATTGACGGATTTTTGACGAGCCCGCACAAAATTTGCCCCAAGGTCCGCCTTCGAGAAAAAGCGTGGAGAAAATTAATGGAGAGAACGTAAAGAAATCAAGTCTGTTTGACGATCGTTAGTCCTGAGGGACGAAGGGCTAAAAGGAGGAGTTTCTTGATTTTAGTGAAAGGAATTTATTTTTAGCTTTTTATCGTCAGCGGTGGCTTTTTTGAATCCTTTTTCAGCTAAAGGAAAAAGGATTTCCTGTCTGGAAAGACAATTTCAGAAGCAAGATGGAGAGCTATCGATTCTTTTTGTCTGATTAGCTCGAAACGTAATGGCTTTTTAGAAATATTTTGTGCCTTGCATTCTCGCTAAATTGGCTTTAAATTAGCCTGATAATTGGTCAAATATCAATTTATAGGAAAATATTAGTCCTTAGATTTAAGTTGCCTGAAGGTCCTTTTGCCTTTTTACTTTTAACATTTGACTTGAAAAATAGAAGAAGCATGTCAACAGTTGCAGAAATTTTTGCCCATACTTTAAAAGAAATTGGTGTCCGCTATGTTTTTGGAGTACCCAGCGGCAACTTGATTGATTATGTTGAAGCCTTGCGAAAAGAGAAAGGCATCGATTTTATTTTAGTCGGGCACGAAGCAACTGCAGCTTTTATGGCCGGTGTTTGTGGTCGGCTAACCGGTGTGCCGGGAGCCTGTTTCGCAACTTTTGGGCCGGGAGCAACTAATTTAAGCACAGGTGTTGGCGGCGCGCAACTCGACCGTTTTCCTTTGTTGGCTTTTACCGACGAAATGCCCGATGAATTGTTAAAGCGCACTGTGCAGATGAATATCGATCATCAGCAACTTTTCTTTCCCATCACAAAATGGACAACACGCCTTAATCATAATAACGTTGAAGAAATTATTTTAAAAGGAGCAGGAATAGCAACTGACGATTCTCCGGGTGCTGTGCATATAGGTATTCCGGCCGGAATTGGCAGAAATCAGGTGCAGAAAGTGAAAGCGGAAGTTGATTACCTGCGATTGGAAAAGAAACGTTGGTCGCCCCTGGTTGCCGATCAGCTTGCCAAAGTTACAAAGCTTATCCAAACAAGTAAAAAGCCTGTTTTGGCTGTTGGATTGTCGGCTGTGCATGCAGCGGGTCGTGAGCAATTAATTGCGCTGGCCGAGAAATTTCAGGTGCCGGTAGTGCTTACTCCTATGGCAAAAGGGATGTTTCCTGAGGAGCATCCACTTTATGCAGGTGTTCTTTTTCATGCCTTGTCTAATGAAGTGTCGAAAGTATACTCAAAAGCTGATCTGGTAATTGGAATTGGTTACGATCCGGTGGAGTTTAACTACGAAGACTGGATGCCTGAAGTTCCGCTGATTCATGTCGACAGGCAAGAGGCCGATGTGGCAACCGGGCAAATTCCTGAAGTTTTTAATGTGGTTGGAGCTCTTGACGTTGCCATGAACGAATTGCTAATGCTTGATATAAATCCTAAGGCCTGGGATCTTCAGTTTATAGAAACTAATAAGGAGCAGATCTTCAAAAAGCTGACTCCGGAAGCCGGAAGCTTTGGGCCGTTAGCTGTGGTTGATGAATTGCGGAAGATTTTACCGGAGGAGGGAATTTTAACCGTTGATGTGGGGGCCCATTTACATTTGATTGGGCAACAGTGGTGCACTCCACATCCCGATAAATTATTGATGACCAACGGCTGGTCGAGTATGGGTTTTGCCATTCCGGCAGCTTTGGCGGCTAAACTTTGTAATCCTGATTTGCCAGTAGTTGCCTTAATGGGCGACGGCGGTTTTCTGATGATGGTCGGAGAACTGGCAATAGCAAAACGACTTAATCTCAACATCGTCTTTGTAGTGATTTACGACGATAGTTTGTCGCTGATAAGTATTAAGCAAGCTAAAAAGAATTTCGATAGTGGTTATGGTACTGATTTATTTGTTTTGGACGGAGAACCGACCAATCATTATTTTGGAGTTCCGGTAGTTCGTGCAACAAACAACGATGAGTACAAAAGCGCGTTGGAAAAAGCTTTTGCTTCCGATGGACCGCTTGTAATTGAGGCTGTCGTTAGCCCCGAGGAATATGACGGACTTGTTCTGCAGCCAAATAAATAAATTCTCATTATATTTATTGATAAAAATAGTAACCAATCGGATTTTCAGCTTTTGAACAAATTATATGAAGACCAACAAACAACTCCAATTAGCTTTTGATTTTGTACAATACACCGGGCAAAATATCTTTCTCACCGGGAAGGCCGGAACAGGAAAAACCACTTTTTTGAAAAGCCTGAAAGAACGCTCGCCCAAACGCATGGTAGTTGTTGCGCCAACGGGTGTGGCGGCTATAAATGCGGCAGGAGTTACTATTCACTCATTTTTCCAATTGTCGTTTGCGCCGCAGGTGGGGCAAGAGAGTAAACACAGCAGCGAGCAGCGTTTTACCAAAGAAAAGATAAATATTATGCGAAGCCTCGACCTGTTGGTGATTGATGAGGTGAGTATGGTGAGAGCCGATATTTTGGATGCAATAGACCGCACACTGCGTCGCTTTAAAAACAGGCAAAAGCCTTTTGGTGGTGCACAGGTTTTAATGATCGGCGATTTGCAACAGTTGGCCCCGGTGGTAAAAAACGAAGAGTGGGGATTGTTGCGCAGAGAATACGACACGCCATATTTTTTCAGTAGTAAAGCACTTCGCGAGTTTCCGCATGTGAGTATTGAACTTACCGAAGTGTTTCGGCAGCAGGATGAAAAGTTTATTTCGGTGCTAAATAAAGTTCGCGATAATAAACTGGATGAGGAAGCGAGGCAGCTGTTAAACACACGTCATATTCCGGATTTTGTTCCCGGTGACGAGGACGGATACATAACACTTTGTACACACAACAGAAGTGCGCAACTTATCAACGACTCAAAACTGCGTGCTTTAACCGGAAGTAAAGACGTTTTTACAGCGACTGTTGAGGGGAAATTTCCGGAATATTCATACCCGACTGATTTTACGCTGGAACTGAAAGCTGGTGCACAGGTGATGTTTGTAAAAAACGATTCCAATCCCGAAAAACGCTTTTATAACGGAAAAATAGGGCAGGTGCAGTCGATTGAAAAAGACCGTGTTTTTGTGCTCTGTCCGGGTGAAGAAGAGGAGATTGAAGTGGAAGCTCAAAACTGGGAAAACTACAAATATTCAATCGACAAAGAATCGGGCGAGATAAAGGAAGAAATGGAGGGGATGTTTACACAGGTTCCCCTGAAACTGGCGTGGGCAATTACCATACACAAAAGTCAGGGGCTTACTTTTGAGCGAGCTATTATCGATGCAGAAGCATCTTTTGCACACGGTCAGGTTTATGTGGCGTTAAGCCGTTGTAAATCGCTTGAAGGAATGGTGCTCTCATCACCAATTGCGGGCAAAAGCATTATCAACGACCAAAAAGTAAGTGGTTTTATCCGCGATGTGGAAGAAAACCAACCCGGCGAACAGGAACTAAATACTGCAAAACTTGCCTTTCAAAAAGAACAGTTGACAGAAATATTTCGTTTTTATCGCTCGGAAAATTTGTTGAGAAATGTTGCTAAATTGGTAAACGAGAACAAGGGAAGTTTCCCGGAAGTTACGATCATACAGCTGGAAAAAATTCGTAACGGACATGATAACGAGATTGTTGCCGTGGCAGCTAAATTTCATAACCAGATTACTGAATTATTGCGCCAGCAGCCCGATGTGTATCAGAATGAGGCTTTACAGGAGCGTATAAAAAAAGCGGCTGCCTATTTTGGCGAAAAGGTACAACATATTCTGGCCGATGGGATTAAAAAGGTCGATCTGGATGTAGATAACAAAGAGATAAAACGCCAGTTGAAACGTTACGTGAACGACCTGAAAGATGACACTCAATTGAAACTTACTGCATTTGAATCGTGTCTGGAAGGATTTGATGTAAAACGATTGATGGACTCGCGCGCCAAAACACTGGTGAAACAAAGCAAGTCTTCCGGAAAACAAAAGGCAAAAGAAATTACGGATTTTGAAAATATCCCAAATCCCGAGTTGTTTGAGCAATTACGAAATTTCCGTACCGAAAAAGCCGCCGAATTGGAGATTCCACCTTTTATGATCTTTTCACAAAAGGTACTGTACGCACTGGTAACTTACCTGCCAACCGACGCAGCATCGTTAAAACTGATCAATGGTTTGGGACCTCGTAAAATCACTCAGTTTGGAGCTGATATTGCAGCAATTATTCAGCATTATTGCAAAGAAAATGATATTGAAAAAAGGGAGATCCCGCTGCAGGAACCCAAAAAGGAAAAGAAGGAAAAGGTGGATACGAAGCTGCTTAGTTTTGAGTTGTTTAATTCCGGTAAATCCATTGAAGAAATTGCAAAAGAACGCGCCTTGTCTGCAAATACCATCGAGGGGCATTTGGCACATTACATTAAGTTAGGAGAATTAGAGGCTACACTTTTGGTTGAAGAAGCGAAACTGAAAAAAATAGCTGACTATTTTGAAAAAGCAGAAGACAAAGCCTTCGGAGTAGCCAAGTCGCATTTTGGTAGCGAGGTTAGTTATGGCGAGTTACGGATTGGCTTGAGTTATTGGGAAAACAAAGTAGCGGGTTCAAGTTAATGAGTTGCATTTTGTCCGATCGATAATATCAAATACAAACTGAGCTTCCCTTTATATTTCCATATAGTACTCCGGTATTCTAATTTATTTAGTTTAACTGAAATCTCGTTTTATTTGTATCATCAAAATCTGCATCAAAAACATGGTTGTGCTCTCCAATTTACTTGGAATTGGCCTTTTTCTACTTACTCTTAAAAAGGACTAAATAGTATTTTACTACGTAATTTTCGACAATAAAGTACGGAGTTTTACGGATTGACATGCATATGAATTATTTACTAACTTGTATATCCGTAATAAACTGGAAACAATCCTATCACAAACCAGTTAACCACATACGCTTTTTTAAAGAAGATTGACACTTGATTGCTTTTTATTGAAATCGGGAGTTTCAGAATAGAAATTAATCAAGGTACGAGAGAACACAACATGAAAATATTGTCTGTTTGAGTTGACAACTCAGGCGGATAGGGAGTGTATCCCTAAAAGTCGGAAGCCATGTGCAGAATAGCCATTTTAGAACAGTTTAACCTCTTTGGTTCAGGAATTAAATCAATACTCGAAGATGCCGATCAATTTAACGTTGTAATTCTGGCAGATTCAGTCAATAAACTACTTGCAGGTAAAGGGATAGAGAAGCCCGATGTGATCATTTTCGATATAATTCACGATGATAATTCGGGAATAAAAGTATTGAAACGAATTAACCGAACGTTTTCAGGAGTGCCGGTATTATTGATTGTAAGTAACCACTATGCCGATTGTTTTGAGGAATATATTCGCCTTGGGGTAAAGGGTTTTATATTTCACAACTCGTCGGGTAAAGAGCTGATAAAGGCAATAAAGAAACTGAAAAACGGGGAGGAGTATTTTGCCATGAAAGTTTGGGATATCTTCCGCAGCACAATAAGGGCGCGCAAGGCCAAAGCAAAAAATATAACAAGTAATAAACTCACCGAAAGGGAAATAACTGTACTAAAACTTTTTACTAAAGGCTTGTCGTATAAAGAGATTGGTGTAGACCTGAATATTAGCCCACGTACCGTGGAGACACATAAACGCAACATCCTGGCAAAATTGAAAATACGATCAACGGCTGACATGATAAAATATGCTTACCGTAATAATATTTTAGCCTAATCTGTAATATGCTTTTAATAAATGGTCATAAATTAATCAGATAACAGTAAGCTGATCAAATTTGGAAAGCTGGGGCAATTTGCCCCATTTTTTTGTCCTTTTATTTACAGTCTTTAATTTGCTAGGAGTACTTATATCTACTAATAATTCTGCTGCAGATACGCATAAAAAGGAAGGAGTATAATTCCACTATTCTGCATCAATAAATCAGTAAAAAAACCGATTGACTTCAGCACCGTCCTTTCGTAACTTTTTTTTGTAAAAATTGAAGCTAGAGAGGATTAACTCCATACCCCTGGAATTAATTCCGAAAAACCAATTTTATGAATAACACCTGTAAGGACGTAATTTGATTTTGAGGATGATTTGATAATGAGTAAAACACATTTAAAACTTTAAATTATCAGATTATGGGAAACAATTACGCTGACTTACCGGGCGACATAAAGATGTTACCCGAACAACAAAGGCGTTGGCTCCATTATTGGCGCTTATGCTTTTTTACGCCATTACTTGTAATGGCGATGCTAATGATTAATTATTCTTCAGTTGGACAGATTGCAACACAAGGAGCAGCAGTGAAAGCCAATTTCGGAATTGATGCTGACGTCTATTCTAACTGGACGATGGTACCAAGTAACAATATTGATGGTTTAACAGATGACTGGTTCGATGATGTTCATGATAATGGCTGGATCGGATCAGGAATGGGAGTTATTGATCAAGGGGGATGGGATACCCTTTTAACAAATTCAGAAGCCGATAAAAACTACGCATTCATTCGAAGAATGAGTGTTGATAGAAATACGATGTTCGGGGATATTTTGTGGATTGATGCTGTTTATGCTAGAGATCCGAATGCCACGCAAGGCCGAACTGATGCAAGCGTTTTTACTACCACCCAGGATAAAAACGGAGACAATCCACTTACCTGGAATTTAGGCGATGGAGGTACACCTCAAAAGAATGACCTTATTGATGTAATGGGCCATATGCGAATGGAAGGTGATACTTTGTATGGAATAGGAGGATTTACGACGATTTCCGCTGACGGTAATTCACATGCTGATTTTGAATTTTTTTCAGAACAATTAGGCTATGACGGTTTTGGATTTACAGGCTTGGGCGACGAAGCCGGTCACACAGCTTGGCACCTTAATCCAGATGGAAGTATTTTAACTGCTGGAGATCTCATTGTTAGTGTAGACTTTGAAAATGGAGGAACACAGCCATTTACAAGTGTCAGAATTTGGGTCTCCGATGCCGTTTTTGATTCATTGATGAATGACGCTCAAACTCCAAATCGACCTTTTGATCTTACCGGGGAATATGATAGCGGAGAGGATGCAACCGGCTACGGTTATGCCGGAATTCAGCCACTTTCAGGGGGAGATGATCCATCTGTTTGGGCTATTGTTAATACCGATTCAGAAACTCTTGGTGCACCATGGGGAAGTAGAGAAGGTTCGCAAGGTAAATGGTGGGAGAATATAAAAGAATTGCAGTTTACCGAGTTTGCAATAAATATGACTCATTTGGGACTAGATGCGTTTGGTGGCGATCCCTGTAATAAAAGACTTGGATCATTGATAGTTAAAACAAGGTCTTCTGCTTCATTTACATCAGAATTGAAGGATTTTGCCGGACCATTCCTATTTGGATTTGATCTGGTAACTGGAGTTGAGGTTCATGATCTTGCAGATTGTGAAGATGGAGAAGATGAACATGATTTTGATTTAACCACTGCTTTGGATTCGTCCTATGGAGGAAATATTTCTTATCATACCTCTATGGATGACGCTGTTCAGGGATTAAACGAAATTGTAAATACCGCTTCTTATACCAACCCTGTTGGAATTGATACAATCTGGGTTCGTAGTGAAAACCCACAGGATACGGGCTGTAATGCCGTGGATTTCTTTACTATCGAAACCTATGATAATCCGGTTTGCGATATCACTCCTTACCAGGCCACAAATTCATTCTTGTTTAATGGTGCGGCTAAGGTCAATACGCCAGATATTGTATCCTACAGTTGGAGTACATCAAATGGAACAATTGGCGGTGGAGAAACAACCGATTCAATTTGGGGACTTGAAGGAAGTTTAAGTGGAATTGAATATTACGTCAATCTGGTAGATAGTAATGGTTGTTCTGTAACCTGTACCACCAGAATATTTGCACCAACATATACTCCTCCGGGATGTAGTGTTGTAACAGTAGATGCAACTTGTGATGGTGATTCTGACGGGAGTGCTAAGTTAGCAAACGTGCCGCCAAATTATGCAAACTATTTATTCGAATGGTTTGCACTACCAGATACAATTACGGTGATTAGTAATGACACCATGGTTACTGGATTGGATTCTGGTGATTACAGGCTTGTAATAACCGATACTGCTTTAACCATACCTCAATTTGTAACTTGTGAAGGCATAGTTGGTGACCGTGATCCGGTTATTTTGATCTGTCCAAACGACACTACTGTTACAACTTGTATGACTGATGCCGAAATGAAATCAGCTTTCGATGAGTGGATGACAAGGGTAGTAGTGATTGGAAGTGATTCTTTGCTTACAACTGATTGGGATAGTACAAGCTATCCATATATTTGCGGCGATTCAGTATCCGTCATCTGGACATTGCATGATGAGTGTGCGATTCCACCAACGTGTACTGCATATTTCAAAGTTCCTGATGATGTGCCAGTAGATGTTGACGGTCCTGGAAATCAGAGCTACTCAAGTTGCGATTTCTTAACCGATGCAGAAGTAACCTCAGCGTTTAATGCCTGGATCGACAGTTTTGCAGTAGTTACAAATGAATGTGGAGCCGACACAATGGATCTGAGTGGCTACAGTGCCCCTGACCGTTGCGACGGAGGAACTGTCACGATTAATTTTGTGATGACCGACAGTTGTTCAACCGACAATCATTTGGCATCGTTCAGCATAAGTGATGCTGCTGATGTACAGGTAACCGGACCGGGAAATCAGAGCTACTCAAGTTGCGATTTCTTAACCGATGCAGAAGTAACCTCAGCGTTTAATGCCTGGATCGACAGTTTTGCAGTAGTTACAAATGAATGTGGAGCCGACACAATGGATCTGAGTGGCTACAGTGCCCCTGACCGTTGCGACGGAGGAACTGTCACGATTAACTTTGTGATGACCGACAGTTGTTCAACCGACAATCATTTGGCATCGTTCAGCATAAGTGATGCTGCTGATGTACAGGTAACCGGACCGGGAAATCAGAGCTACTCAAGTTGCGATTTCT